>Ga0209093_1000076_pt1 | contig 50206 bp, 44 predicted proteins | sample SidtaG_4_FD_187450 | JGI IMG/M metagenome (GOLD analysis project Ga0209093, IMG submission 187450) | Marine algal microbial communities from Sidmouth, United Kingdom - Sidmouth_Male1 metaG (SPAdes) (version 2) | ecosystem: Host-associated > Algae > Red algae > Unclassified | place: Sidmouth...
GGCCCGATGGCCTCTATACCGATAAGGTTTTAGAAAAATGATTAAATATGGGCTTAGCCTACAACCCATTTGCCAAAAGCAGTAAGCCAAAATAGATCCCATTTTATAATTATTTCATTAGTACTTAATTCAATCCAGCAATTAAAATTGTATCGGTTGATACCCCATAATGCTGTCATCATTCAAATCATATAGGTTTAAAGTATTACAAAAAAAATCAATCCAAAAGGAACTTTCTTTTTACTGTTAATGTTATTTTAATATCATTTTGATGCCATTTCAACATCATAGCTAAAAATTATAAGTATGCAATTAATAAAAGAAGAATTGACCAAAGCCATTAACGGCTACCTAATGTTAGTGTTACTTTTTATAGTGTTAGCCGCATTTACAGCTAGTGTTTTTTTAAAACTAATTCCATTGGCAGTACCCTTGTTTTTAGTTCTCGCAATTTTAGTACCTGGGTTTTTCATCATCAACCCAAAAGAGTCGAGCGTATTAAGTTTGTTTGGTAAATATGTAGGCACGGTAAAGCAAGATGGCTTTCATTGGGCCAACCCCTTTTATACCAAAAAGAAAGTAAGTTTGCGAGCTCGCAATTTAAATGGAGAAAAAGTAAAAGTAAACGACGCATTGGGCAACCCTATTATTATAAGTGTAGTAGTAGTTTGGCGAGTAAACGATACCGCAAAAGCAATTTTTGAAGTGGATGATTATGATGATTATGTAACCATACAAAGCGAAGCAGCTATGCGTACTTTAGCCAACGCCTACCCTTACGATAATTTTGACGATGAACAAGTTGATTTAACCTTACGAGATGGCGGTGGCAAAGTAAATGAAATGTTAGAGCTGCAATTAACAGAACGTTTGTCAAGAGCTGGAATTCAAATAATTGAGGCCCGTATTTCTCACTTAGCTTACGCACAAGAAATTGCTCAGGCAATGCTAAAACGGCAACAAGCTACCGCAATAGTGGCAGCACGTTTCAAAATTGTTGAAGGTGCTGTTAGTATGGTTGAAATGGCTTTAGACCAATTAAAAAAACAAGGTATTGTAAATTTAGATGAAGATAAAAAAGCAGCAATGGTAAGTAACCTAATGGTGGTACTATGTTCTGATAAAGATGCCAACCCAATTGTAAACGCCGGTACGTTGTATCAATAAAAATTATCAATATGGATATTAGAAAGAAGAAGTATAAAATTATTCAAGAGGGGTTTTTTCAATCTATTCAAAAATTTGAAGAATCTTTAAACGACTATGCCAAACAAGGTTGGCAGGCAGTTAACATAACTTTAAGTAATAGTAATAAGTATGCTTTAATAGAAAAGCCAAGTTAAGCCGCTTATGCCCGATAAAAAGAAATTTGCTTTGCGCCTAAACCCAGAAATTAGTAAAGCTTTAGAAAAATGGGCTGCCGATGAATATCGCAGCATTAATGGGCAAATTGAATATTTGTTGCACAAAGCCTTAAAAGAAAGTGGACGAATGAAAGATAAAGATTTAAAGTAAAGTTATTTCAAACTAAAAAATCTGGCCTAATAACTAAGCCAGATTTTTTTATTTGAGTTATGATTTCAAATGATAATTCCTACACGATCATTACTTCTAATCACAATTTCCTTCTAAAGCATCAATCCAATCGGTTAGTAACTGCAAACCTTCTTGGTGTATAACAGAACGGCCTAACTCTGGCATAGAAACATCTAACTCTAAAGAATTTAAACGGTAAATCATAATAGACTTATCTGCCGAACCAGGAACTAAAGCATATTCTAAACCGCCACTACCACTACCAGCAGCTACTGGTGATTTACACTTGCCTAAGTGCGTGCTATCTGTTTGTTCGTAGTTTAAAAATAAACTGGTATTGTTTGCTGGCCCATCTGCATTATGGCAATGGGCGCAATTAATATCTAAATAAGTGCGTGCTTTGGCTTCTAAGCTGGCCTCATCATTATTAAACAAAGCAGTTTTGGGTACGTTTGTCATTGGTGGTAAACCATCCAACAAACCTAATTCACTCCATTTTTCAAGCTGATTACTGGTGCCACTTACAAAGTCAAAATTTTTATTTAGTAGCCTTGCTTTTGGACCAATTAAAACCATTTCTTCTTTTAACTCGTGGCAACCTTTACATTCATTATCGTTGGGTATTATGTATAATGCGTTGCGTGTACTGCCATCATAATGAACCCATTCTACATTTACCTGACCGCCAGCTACTTTATAAATGGCCTCCGTTTGTGCTTCATTCCAAATATAATTTGCCGATTCCCATTCCTCATTCTTCCTAATCAGTAAACGGGTTTCAATAATTTGTTTTCCCTTGCTGGCATCATTAAAATCATTTTCATAATAAAACGTTTTTATAATAATAGTTCCATTTGGAAAATCTAAAGTGCGCTGTTCATCATTAACGTAATTTGCCTTGCTGCCTGCTGGCAGGTAAATTAATCGTTGTTTGGTAGCATAGTTAGAAAACAAACCTGTTGTTAAATCATAAGGTAATAAAGTTGCGTTTGCTTTTAAATCTTTAATCGTACCATCAAAAAAATTGTAGTCGCTTAAATTTTTAAAAGGAACTTCAGCAAAGTTAAACAAAGTAGCAGTACCATATAGTTCGGGCACAAACTCTGGCTTGGTTGGTTCTTTTTCACAAGCATAAACTAAACATAAAATAACAAATACGTATAAAAAAAATCTTTTCATTTTTATTCTAATGTTGGTGCATTAACCACAACTTCGGGCAAGCTTTCTTTAGTACAATCAAAATACTGAATATCTCTTTCAATTTTTTGATCAGTCGGCCAGCCTGCTAAATCTAAATCAATAACAGATCCTGAGTTTTGAACACAAATACTATTTTCATCTTTTAAATTATCTAATGATGTAATGCCATCCCACATAATTTCTGGCACGTCTGCACAATTATTTGGGAAAAAAGTTTGCAAAACACCTCCAATAGCATTGGGGGTATCAGGGCAACGTTCTTCACGGCTAATGGTATTATTGTGTACGTATATATTACGTGGGTAAGAAATGTAAGCCTCGTCATCCCAAGTTGCCCCGCTAAAGTTGGCCAGCACTTCATAGTCAACAATGCCAATGCTCATTAGGTTGTTTCCTTCTAAAATATTGCTAAATACCTCTACGTTGCTGGCAGCCAGCAACATAATTCCTGTGCCTGGCGGTACATCGGCAACTGTATTACCTTCGGGTGCAAAATTTTGATAGTTGTTATTTTTAATAGTGTTGTTAAAAACACGTGTGGTATGGCCTTGCCCAGCAGGTAAGCCTGGTAAATCAAATACTAAAATACCACCAGTATTGTTTATGGCAGAACAATTGTAAACATCTGCATAACGCGTGTTTTCAATTTCAATACCAGCTACATTATTATCGGCAACAGAGTTACGCATAATAACGTATTCGCATTGGCCAATATATAAACCAGCATCAGAAGCCCCTTTTGCATAACAACCATCAACCAAAACATGTTTACAAGTGGTTGGGTAAATACCATAAGCTCCATTTTCTACATTTCCTTCATCATCCCAAATAGTGGCTACATTAATAAAAGAAAAGCCTTCGCAATCTTTAGCTTTAATACCATCGCCAATTGGGTTTGCAACCGTTAAGTTAGCCACCATTGAGTTTTTGTTTGAGGTAAATTTCAAACCCTCTGCTCCGGCAGTTTGGTCGCTAAAATCTAATATGGTTACTCCTATTCCTGCACCTATAATTACAATATCATTTTTGCCATCAACCGAAAGTGTTTTAGAAATTTTGTAAGTACCAGCACCAAAATGTATGGTATCGCCATCATTCATTAAAATCATCGCTTCTTGTACGTTTTCTTCGTCAAAATCATCAACACTAAACAACCAAGAACCATTTACTCCGCTAACCAATTCGTTTACGCAATTACAGTTTTCTTCATCAAAACTGTCTTGTGTTTTAAAATCATTATCATCACATTGCAAAACGGTCATCACCTCACATTTATCTTTACAGCCGGTAAAAATTACGCTTAAGCCTATTATTGTAATGGATAAAGAATAAAAAAAGTTTGTATAAAATTTCATAATAATATATTTATTTAAATTAAGCGTTTAAGGCTCTTAAACGTTGTAATAAAGTTGGGTGAGAATGATAGAAAAATACATAAGCGGGGTGTGGATTTAGATTACTTAAATGATTAACTGATAATTTTTTTAAAGCATTAATTAATGCAGCACCGTTGGAGGTAGCTTTAGCAAAAGCATCTGCTTCGTATTCATTTTTACGTGAAAACACATTCATAAACAAACCCAATATAGTTGAAATTGGGCTAAACAAAATACCAAAAGCAATTAAACCAATATGAAAGGTAGGTTGTTCAACACCTAATGCTTGCGATAATAGCGGACTTTTTAAAACTAAGCCTAATATAAACAACATTACCCCAGTTTGAACTATAGATATAACCAAACTTTGCTGAATATGTTTCTTTTTATAATGGCCTACTTCGTGTGCTAAAATGGCTACTAACTCATCGGTAGTATTTTGATTGATTAAAGTATCGTACAATACAATACTTTTTTGTTTGCCTAAACCGCTAAAATAAGCGTTGGCTTTTGAGGATCGTTTTGAACCATCTACCACAAAAATATTTTTTAATGGAAAGGCAACTTTCGCTGTATATTCATTAATGGCATCTTTTAATTCCCCGGCTTCTAATGGGCTTAATTTATTAAATAATGGCACAATTAAACTGGTGAAAAAAGTAGCAAAGAATAGGGTAAAGAATGTGATTAAAGTCCAAGCCAATAGCCAAAAATAAGTTTGTGTTTTGTAGTAGATGAATATGATGGCGCTCAACAAAATGCCCCCTAATAAAGCAGTTAAAATATAGCCTTTCAACTTATCAATAATAAAAGTTTTTACTGTGGTTTTGTTAAAGCCAAACTTTTCTTCAATTACAAAAGTTTGGTATAAGGTGACTGGAAGGCTTAACAAATCTGACATTATAAATAAAACGCCAAAAAATAGCAAAGGCAAGCCAATGTAATGTGTAGTAAAATTGCTTAGCACTTCATTTAACCAAGCAAAGCCACCAAAAAACAAAAACGCCAAAATTAATATTAATGAAATAGTAGAGCCTATAATGCCCAAGCGTTTATTTGCTTTGTCGTATTGTTGGGCTTTCCTGTATGCTTTCGCATCATACAAATCGTTTACTTGGGTGGGTAATTCGTTGCTCCAAGTAGTTGAGTTTAAATAACCTAATACTCTCGAAATTAAATATTCGATGCATAAAATTGCGACGATACAAAAAAATAGCGTAGTTGCTGTCATTAACAAAAAAGTAAGAAGTGTAAATATAAATAATGTAAAGCAGAAAGGAGAAAAACTTGATCGTTGAATACCGCAGAACAAGTTGGTAAGAATATATCCCGCAGAACTCGCTGAATATCGTAGAACAAGTTGGTAAAAATATATTCCCGCAGAACTCGCTGAATATCGCAGAACAAGTTGGTAAGAATATATCCCGCAGAACTCGCTGAATATCGCAGAACAAGTTGGTTAAGAAAAAACACAATATAAAAACGCTGCGTAAATATGCGAGTTCTGCGGGACAAAGAATCCGCATAAAAAACTCTGCGTAACTCTGCGAGATCAGCGGGATGAAAGAATCCGCATAAAAAACTCTGCATAACTCTGCGAGATCAGCGGGACAAAAGAATCCGCATAAAAAACTCTGCGTAACTCTGCGAGTTCTACGGGATAAAGAATCCGCATAAAAAGCGCTGCGTAACTCTGCGAGATCAGCGGGACAAAAGAATCCACATAAAAGATCTTCAAATTCTGAGAAACAAAAAACTTAACTTACTATTAATCTAAATAAAACTACTTTTACCTTTGCGAAAATCTGTTTTTTTGCGCAAGAAAAATTTGACTCATGGAAACAATAAGTATATTCGATATTTTTAAAATTGGAGTTGGGCCATCAAGCTCCCACACCTTAGGCCCGTGGAAGGCAGCTTTACATTTTTCTAAAACGTTGAGCAATATTAAATTTAACAAAGTTCAAATTCATCTATACGGTTCACTTTCAAAAACAGGCGTAGGCCATGCCACCGATATAGCCCTTCAATTAGGTTTACTAGGTTATTTACCCGAAACAATCGATACTTCAGAAATAGCAACCCATCTTACCAATATAAAAAATACCAGCCAATTACAGATTAATGATTTGGCAATTACTTTTGAACCAAATGCCGACATAATTTTTGAAAACTATGCTTTACCGCATCACCCCAATACACTTACTTTTATAGCTTACTTAAATAAACAACAGGTTACTAAAACTACCTACTACTCCATTGGTGGTGGCTTTATAGAAAAAGAAGGAGAAAGTAAACAAGAGCTTGACACACACGTGAAGCTAAAATTTCCTATAAATAAAGCGGCTGATTTAACGAAATATATTGAAAATACAGGCTTGCCTATTCACGAAATTGTTTACGAAAATGAGTTGTGTTTTAATAGTAGTAAAATAATAGAAGAGAAAATACATAACATTTACAATACTATGTTGCAATGCGTTTACAACGGTTGTAATAAAGGTGGCATACTGCCCGGCGGCTTAAATGTAAAAAGACGCGCTTACGAAATTTCTACGCAACTATTAAATGGCCAAAGCTTACCTAATGTTAAAGAGTGGATGAACGCTATAAAGAAAACCAAAGCCGATTTTACAGCCATTAACAAATGGGTGAGCTGTTTTGCTTTGGCAGTAAATGAAGAAAATGCAGCAATGGGCAGAGTAGTAACTTCCCCAACCAATGGTGCAGCAGGAGTTATACCTGCCGTATTATTACATTATGTTTTATTTGCTACAAAGCAGCTTAGTGAAAACAATATTTTTGAGGCGATTAAAAAATTTTTACTTACCGCCGGCGAAATAGGCTGTCTATTTAAAAAAGGGGCAACCATTTCGGCAGCGGTTGGTGGTTGCCAGGCCGAAATAGGCGTTTCTTCGGCAATGGCAGCAGCTGGGCTTACCGAAGTGTTGGGTGGCTCACCGGGCCAAGTATTAATGGCTGCCGAAATTGCTATGGAACATCATTTGGGTTTAACCTGCGACCCCATTAAAGGTTTGGTGCAAATACCCTGTATTGAGCGCAACGCTATGGGCGCTAACAAAGCAATTACCGCAGCCAACCTTGCTATTATGAGCAAACCCGAAAATGCAGTAGTCAATTTAGATGCGGTAATAAAATCGATGTGGGATACCGCACAAGATATGAGCCACAAATACAAAGAAACCGCCGAGGGAGGGTTGGCTATTAACATTTCTGTAGGGCTTTCGGAGTGTTAACAATAAATAATTCGATAAAATATTAACAAAGCTTCAATTTAGTTCCCTGCCTTATGTAAAATATTTTTTACTTTGCATTACATTTTAAAAATAAGACTATAAATGAAGTCTGCACAATACATTAGCAACGCACATCCGGCTTATATAGAATCGTTATATAACGATTTTAAGGAAAACCCTAACTCGGTAGATATTGAGTTTAAGAAATTTTTTGAAGGGTTTGACTTTGCCATTAATACCGGCAAAACAAATAATGGCGCTACAACTGGCCCGTTTAATATAAAAGAGCTGCAAGTTTACCAGTTGATAGAAGCTTATAGAGAGCGGGGGCATTTAATTGCGCAAACCAACCCCATTAGGCCACGCAAAGATCGCAAACCACATTTAGACCTAAAATATTATGGCTTAACAGATGCTGATTTAGATAACACTTTTCAAATTGGTAATGAAATTGGTTTAAAAAATGGTACACTAAAACAAATATTGGCTCAGCTTAAAAAAGTATATAGTGCCGATATTGGTTTTGAGTATGATTATATTACCGATATTGAAGTGCGAGATTGGTTGCGTCAAAAAATTGAACATCGGTTTAATACTCATTTTAGTATTGATAAGAAAAAACGCATCTTACAAAAACTAAACGAAACAGTAGTGTTAGAGCAGTTTTTAGGTACAAAGTATTTAGGTGAAAAAAGGTTTTCGTTAGAAGGAGGAGAATCAACAATACCAGCTTTAGATGCCATTATAAATAAAAGTGCTGACCTTGGGGTGCAAGAAGTAATTATTGGTATGGCACACCGTGGCCGCTTAAATGTGCTGGCCAATATAATGGGCAAAACATACGATTATATTTTTGCAGAGTTTGAAGGCAACACGCCAGAAGATAACACCATGGGAGATGGCGATGTAAAATACCACTTAGGTTTTTCATCATTATTAGAAACACCTACCAATAAAAAAGTGCATTTAAAGCTAACACCCAACCCATCACACTTAGAAGCAGTTGACCCTGTAGTGCAAGGTTTTGCACGCGCTAAAGCCGATGTTGTTTATAACCGTGATTACGACCAGATTTTACCTATTTTAATACACGGCGATGCAGCAATTGCAGGGCAAGGTATTGTGTATGAAGTGGCGCAAATGAGTAAGCTACCAGGCTATTATACAGGTGGTACAATTCATTTTATTATAAATAACCAAATTGGTTTTACTACCGATTTTGATGACGCCCGCTCCTCACACTACTGTACCAGCGTTGCCAGCGTAGTAATGGCACCAGTAATTCATGTAAATGGCGATCAAGTGGAAGCAGTAGTTTTTGCAGTTGAGCTGGCTGCTGAGTTTAGACAAAAATTTAATCGCGACATTTATGTTGATATGGTATGTTACCGAAAGCACGGCCACAACGAAGGCGATGATCCTAAATTTACACAACCTGTTTTGTATAATTTAATCGACAATCACCCAAATCCACGGGATATTTATATGAATCACCTTGACAAAAAAGGTCAAGTGGAGGCAGCTTTAGCTAAAAAATTAGATGTTGAGTTTAGAAAAGAATTACAGGCAAGGTTAGAAAACATAAAACAAAATCATTTACCCTATAAATACCAAAAACCAGAGCAAGAATGGCGTAAACTTAAAAGTAAAGCAGCACCCGAAGATTTTGAAGTTTCCCCAAAAACAGGCATCACAAAAAAAACAGCACTCCAAATTTTAAAATCACTAATTACCCTACCCGATGGTTTTTCGATATTAAAAAAAGTACAACGCTTATTAAACAAAAATGAAAAGCTATGGGTAAAAAATGAAACATTAGATTGGGCTGGAGCAGAATTATTAGCCTACGGTTCTTTACTAAAAGAAGGTATTGATATTAGAATGAGCGGTCAAGACATTAAGCGGGGCACCTTTAGTCACCGACATTCGGTTTTAGTTGATGAAAAAACACAAGCGCCTCATTACCGCTTAAACTATGTTGACGAAAAGCAAGGTTTGTTTAGAATTTACAATTCCTTACTATCAGAATTTGCAGTATTGGGTTTTGAATTTGGTTATTCACTCGCCAGCCCCAATTCTATGGTAATTTGGGAAGCCCAGTTTGGTGATTTTGCCAATGGTGCCCAAACTATTATCGATCAATTTATAATGAGTAGCGAAAGTAAATGGCGTCGCAATAGTGGTTTGGTAATGTTACTGCCACATGGCTACGAAGGCCAAGGGCCCGAACATTCAAGCGCAAGATTAGAACGCTTTTTGCAAAGTAGTGCCGAATACAATGTTACAGTAGCCAATATTACCACGCCTGCCAACTTCTTTCACCTACTACGCAGGCAGTTGGCACGTAATTTTAGAAAACCCTTAATTGTAATGTCGCCCAAATCATTATTAAGGCATGCAAAATGCATATCATCAATTGATGATGTTGCGCCAAATACAAACTTTAAAGAAGTTTTTGATGATAAAAATACCCTAGCAGCAACAAAAGTTACCCGTGTATTGGCTTGCAGTGGCAAAATTTATTACGATTTATTGGCCTATAAAGAAGAGCATAAAAGAACCGATACCGCTATTGTACGTATAGAACAGTTGTATCCATTGCCCTATAAACAAATTGATAAATTAATAGTGAAATATAAAAATGCTACTTTTGCTTGGGTGCAAGAAGAACCATCTAATATGGGAGCTTGGCAATACATATTAAGTTGTTATAGAAATGCCGATCTAACTTTAATTGGTCGCAAATCAAGTGCTTCACCTGCAACAGGTTTTAAAAAAATACATATTATAGAGCAGAACGATATTATTGAAAAGGCCTTCAATTTCTCAAGCAAAAGAGCATCAAATTAAAATAAATAATAATGACAATAGAAATAAAAGTACCAACAGTAGGCGAGTCTATAAACGAAGTAATTTTGGCAAGTTGGTTAGTTAGTGATGGCGATTACGTGGAGATGGATCAAATGTTATGCGAGCTAGAATCGGACAAAGCTACCTTTGAAGTACCAGCAGAAAAAGCAGGCATCATAAAAATAATTGCCGAAGTAGATGCCGAGTTAGAAATTGGTGCAGTATTATGCAGTATTGATACCTCGGCTGCACCTGCACAAAATGCTACTACAGAAAAAAAAGCAGAAGTACCAGAAATGACCGAGGCCGAAACTTCAACCACCGCTTCAACTACCACATCTGCAAAAGAGAGTTATGCCAGCGGTACACCAAGCCCAGCAGCAGCAAAAATATTAACAGAAAATGAAGTGTCAACCGAAAATGTTGATGGTACAGGCAAAGATGGCCGTATTACCAAAGCAGATGCCTTAGGTGCAGTAGCCAACAAACCAGCAACTCCAAAACCACAAGCAGCAAATAAGCCAGCTGATACAACTGCACCAGCAGCTAACTTTAGCCGTAGCACACGTACACAGCGTATGAGCAGCTTACGCAAAACCATTAGCAAGCATTTACTAAATGCTAAAAACAGCACCGCAATGCTCACCACTTTTAACGAGGTAGATTTAACCGAAATAAAAGCCTTACGTGCTAAATATAAAGAATCTTTTAAAGAAAAATATGGCGTTAGCCTCGGCTTTATGGGCTTTTTTATGAAAGCCTGCGCAACCGCTTTAATGGAAGCACCAGGGGTAAATGCGCAAATAGATGAAGGCAATATTCTTTATCACAACTATGCCGATATTTCAATTGCGGTATCAACGCCAAAAGGTTTAGTTGTGCCAAAGGTTCAAAATGTAGAATCGCTAAACCTGCACGAAATTGAAATTAAAGTAAAAGAATTGGCTCTTAAAGGCAGAGACAATAAACTAACAATGGAAGAAATGACAGGCGGAACTTTTACGGTAAGTAATGGTGGTGTTTTTGGTTCATTGCAATCCACTCCTATCATAAATGCCCCGCAGTCTGCAATTTTGGGCATGCATAAAATACAAGACCGACCAATGGCCATTAATGGTGAAGTAGTAATTAGGCCAATGATGTATTTGGCAATGAGTTACGATCACCGAATTATTGATGGTAAAGAAGCCGTAACCTTTTTAGTGCGAATTAAAGAATTGTTAGAAGACCCAATTCGCTTAATGCTAAGTGTTTAATTTTTTTAGAAACGAAACATTTAGGCACGCATATACGGGCAACCTGCTTTCCGCTCAAATAACGCTCCGCAAGCTACACGTTATAACCGCTGCAATCAGGGTTATAATTGCAAACTTTCGTCACTCGCATTAAATTTCATAATAAAAAAAGCCGCTTCAGTAATATTGAAGCGGCTTTTTTATTTAAATAATTATCTTATTAAAATTACTTTCTTACCCTATTAGTATTTAGTGTAGTAGCACCCAAAGTAACCGCACCAAAAATCATTAACAATAAAGCTAAACTAATTAAACCCCATTGAGACAAGGTCGGTATTTGCACTATATTACTAAAGTCAGGTCCATCTGCAGTACCATCACCATTTATACTAAAAGGGAGTGGGCCAACTTCACCATCTAAGCTTGCGTAGCAGGTTGGTAAAGTAGCTGGGTCTAACTCTGCTGTATAATTTCCACAAGCAAAAGGACCAACCAAAGTATAGTTACCCATCGCATCTGTTAAAACAGGCGATCCGGCAACTGGCATGCCCGTTGCAACATCAATAATAATAACACTAATGCCACTAAAGTCAACTATTTCGGCTGAACACATTGGCTCATCAGTAAATATAGTTCCTTCAATTGAATCTTCGCAAATACATTCGCAACCTGTAGCATTACCAATCATAAGCTCATTACTATCTTGATCAGTAAAAGTAACAGGGCCATAACCTGTGCCACTTGCCGAATGGTAAACCGTTAAAGTATAAGTACCTGGGTTTGCAGGATCTTCAACTGCACAAACAGTTCCATCGGCACCATAAGCTGCACCTGTCATATCTTCGGCCACTGGCATAGGGTTAGCTGTTAAGCACCATGTTGAACCAGGTGGGCCTGTAATTGTAATTTCGTCAGCCACTAAATCAATAATACCGTCTCCTTCAAAGTCAACATTTTGAGGCGCAGTAGGCTCTGGCATACAAGAGCAAGGGTCTGTAATATCAATTGCAAAGCTATCGTAAGTACATAAATTATTGTCAATACATGTTGCCGTGGGGTCGTAATTATTTGCTGTTATATCTCCACAAGCAGCAGTAACTGGTGTGGCATTTAAGCCACAATCTGCACAAACTTCTCCTGTGGCTAAAATAGTAGTTGCCTGTTCGTTTTCAGTACAAGGGTCGCCATCATCACAAGCATCTATACTAATACAAGTTGCATCAATACCAGCTAAATCAGCACAACCTAAAGCCGTAACACAAAGTGTTGGGTCTGCGGTATCGCTTGCTCCTGGATTCGGATTAAATTCTGCAAAACAAGGATTATCGCAATACGCACCAAAGGTACAAAGCGTGTTATCAATACAAGTGGCATTCGGGTCAAAATTTGTTGCTGCCGGATCACCACAAGCTGCCGTAACTGGTGTGGAATTTAAACCACAATCTGTACAAACTTCTCCTGTGGCTAAAATAGTGGTTGCCTGTTCGTTTGCTGTACAAGGGTCGCTATCATCACAGGCATCTATACTAATACAAGATGGGTCAATACCAGCTAAATCGGCACAACCTAATGCGGTTACACAAAGTGCTGGGTCTGCTATATCACCAGGGTTTGGGTTTGGTGCAAACTCTGCAAAGCAAGGGTTATCACAGAACATACCGAATGTACAAACTGTATTATCAATACAAGTGGCATTAGGGTCAAAATTTGTAGCTACCGGATCTCCACAAGCTGGGGTAACTGCCATGCCGTTTCCGCAAGGCACACAAACTGTTACATTATCGCAGGCATCTATTCCTTCCATTTCGCCGGTAGTACAGGGGTCACCATCGTCGCAAGCTTGCATAACAGGAGCTAATGCACAACTTGCAACTGCTGTACCTGCACAAGGCACACAAACTACTGCTGCGTCACAAGCATCTACTTCTTCCATATCGTTTTCTGTACAGGGGTCACCATCATCACAAGCTTGCGCTACTGCTGGTAAAGTACAAGTTGCAATAGGTGTTCCATTACCACAAGCCGTACACACTTCTCCGGTTTCAATTATGGTAGTTTCCATTTCGTTTTCGGTACAAGAATCCATATCATCGCAAGCTAAGGTTTGTAAACAGGTAGCATCTGGGTTATCGGCACAACCAAGTGGAGTAACACATAGTGATGGGTCAGCAGTATCATCTGCTCCTGGATTTGGATTAAATTCTGCAAAACATAAATTATCGCAGTAAGGCACTCCAACGGAGTCGCAGTTATAATCTGCGGTAACTATTACATCGCAAGTAAGGCCAGAATCACAACCAACATTAACTAACATAATGTTATCTACTGTAAAATTAGTGGCGACACCGCCTGCACCACTGTCAGATGTAAATAATATGGTATGACTTGCGCCATCGGCATAGGCACTTAAATTGACGGTAATGGTTTGGATGGTGCCGTTTGCATCGCAATTAGCTGGGTTTGTATTTAAGGTAAATTCTACATTACCGTCTACTTGTACTTGAATGAAATCTGCTGCATCTCCACAAACAGAATTTTCTAATGCAAAGGTTAAAGTAGCCATTCCTCCTGGGCAAGGTGGTATGACAAAATCGCCCGAGAGTGTACCTGTTTCTTGGTTACCTGAACCTCCAAACCAAGCTAAGTAGGCGCCACTATTTGGGGCAACACCGTAATTAATAGAACCACCGCCGTTGCCGCAAGTTCCTGCATCACACAAAACAGTTCCAAAGTTGGTTGAAGTAGATGTCCAAGGGGAAGCACCTCCAGCGCCAATTGCTTCTAAATCTCCATCATTCATAGTGGCATCAATAATTACCGCGTCTTCGCCGGCAAAACAACAATCGGGACCTGCAGCATCTGGTACAAAAGTAACGGTATACGATGCTGTACCGCTATCTCCATTATTTACTGGAAATGTTGGGTTGCCTGCATCTGGAGTAACCGTTACGTAAGCTTCGCAACCAGCTAAGGGTGTAAGTATTGGTTCATTACAAGTTCCTTCACCGCTAACTGTAACCAAAGTTGTTAGATCTGTTGGCGGGGCAGGGTATGCTGTTATAATATAAGTTCCTCCATCTAAAGTGGGGTTTAAGGGTGTGGTAGTACAATCAACATTTAAAAAATAAGTTTCTGTTTCTATTATACAATTAGTAGATGTAAGTGTATTTGGTGCAGCTATTGCTGTACCACCGGCACTTAAATAGTTACCTGTACTCCAACTGTAAATTGCATCACTATTATCATCTAATACTAAACCATTAGCTTCCGGATCTGGAAAAGCGACTACATCACTCATTCCGCAAAAATCATCTGTTATGGCTACAGGTGTGGTTACCGCCGTAGCACATGCTACTTCGCAAGGTTGGTTTAAACAAGCATTTGGTAATTCTGGTGGAGATGGTGCAGAGCATTGATTGGCAGTTGCACCAAATAATTGATTAGCCCAGTAGTTCATTACTGCTGCTTGATCTTCTGTAAACATACTCATACAAGCATCATCTGTATATGCCATAAAGTTGGCTGTTGGTACGTTAATTGCACCACAAGTTCCACCAGTTCCTTGGCTTGTATTTGTTACGCAGCCAGTTGGGCAGCCATAAAACTGATCGGCCATTATTGGTGTATCGTTAACATTAAATGGTCCTGGTGCATTTACATCGTTATCATTACAACTAGGGGCTCCATCAACGTGTGTATGAAATAGACCCAAGTAATGGCCAATTTCGTGAATCATAGTTGCTCCTAAATTGTAAGTATTTTGAGTATCTAAACCACAACCTGATGAAGGGTCGGTGCCTCCAAAAGCCTCCGCACATGTTGAAACACCATCGCCATTAGCAGCACCAGGTATACCATCGGCCACACCGAGGCAGTTTCCGCTTGTGATAAACAGGTTCATAATGCCATTCCAGCCAGGTGCACCTTGACCACCGGCACCAAAACCACCTGTAAATGCACCAATAGTGATTGGTGGATCGCAGGCAGGATCTAATCCTTCAGCATTTCCTTCGGGAGGAACGGCTAAACAAAATGTGATACAAGTACCTGTTGAAGCCACACTATTGCCTTGTGCATCTTGATATGCTGCGGGGCAAACGGCTTCTGCTGCTGAACCAGTATTGTTACCAAATGCTACGTTCATGGCATCTAATTGATCTTGCACTTCGGCTAAAAGGCAATCGCTATCGCCACAAGTTACTACGCCTGGTGCAAAGTGAAAGGCTACTGGTACTACAATAGAATTATTGGCATCGCAGGGTATTTGCCCTTGCCGGTCAATCTTTGGCATAGCTAATGCGTCATTATGATAAGCAGCATAGCGAGAATTGCTTTCTATCCTTTGTTGCAGGGCTTGCATAGTGGTACAACGCTCACCGTCTACTTGTGCAACCGTAATGTTTATCATAAAAAATAAACAAATAGCAAGTGTACAATAAGAAATTATGTTATTCATTTTTATGTTATTTATTGTTTTTTCTGTTTGAGGTTTTTTGGGAATGTAAAAGTAACAAATTACCTATCCTAATCATAATGTTAAAAAGAAAATTGATGTATGATATGTTACACTTTTAAATGATAATACCCTAAAGTGATCTATTTTGCTAAAGTCAAATTGATTTTTCAACTTACTATAGTAAAAACAAAAAACTCAGCATTTTTATGTTTATAATGGTAAAATTAAATCGTTTTCAGAATCATTTAAAAATTAATTTATAATTTTCTCCATAAATTTTGGGCTTCGAAAGGCTCGTTTTAGCTACTCTAAAACTGTACTAGTGGACTCAATAGCAATCGGAATCTATCAAAAAATAGCTTTGTTATAATTGATAAATTTATTTATCATCATTTATAATCGACTGCACTCGTTTTATACTTTTTAAGTATGCTTATTTTAATTGCACCAAAACTCATTAATAGTAAAGCTAATATTAATAAACCCCATTGCGACAAAGTGGGTACCATCATAACATTGCTAAAATTAAAGCCATCGGCTGTTCCATCACCATTAATGGTAAATTGAACTGGCCCTGTTTCACCATTTAAACTGGTATAACACATTGGTACGGTAGCCAAATTTAATTCGGCTGAATATTGGCCACAAGCGAAAGGACCTGCTAAACTGTAATTTCCTGTGGCATCTGTAATGGCAGGTGAGCCTGCAACAGGAAGTCCTGTAAGCACATCAATAATAATCACTTCAATTCCACTAAAATCAGCACCTTGAGATGGACATAGATCAGTATCTGTTGATATGGTACCAGCAATACTATCTTCACAAGTGACATCGCAATTGTAATTGGCTGCTACTACAACATCGCAATCTGCTGGCTCTGTACAAGCACTTGCAACTAGGCTTACATTATCAATAAAAATATTGGTGTTTGCACCACTGTTTTCCTCTCCTATAATTACAATTTGGGTTGCTCCAGCAGGTACACCTAGGGCCAAAATATCTACTGGGCCAAAGGTTGTATTTGTATCATCACAAGTTATATTGGCTATTACAACGCCACCTATCTGTACTTCTATAAAGTCTGTATTGCCTCCGCATGCATCCATCAGATAGTCGAAACTTAATTCAACTGAATTACAAGCTGGTATAATAATATCTTGCGTTATTGTTAAATAGGAGTCGCCTCCCCAACCACCAAACCAGGCCTCGCTGCTTCCGTTAACCAATCCTCCAGATACGCCAATTATACCAAAAGGATTGGGGTTAGGTGTTCCAGCTGGAACTTCTTCTAATTCTATCCACGGAGCAACGCCTGCTTCAAAATCACCATTTACCAAAATTTCGCCTTCGTCCGCAGGGTTTCCGATAATACAACATTCTGGCCCTGCGGCAGAAGATGTAAATGTTACCGTATAGTTAGCTGTGCCTGAATCACCAGCAGCTACTGGAAAGCTTGGGTTAGCGGTATCGGCAGCGACCGTAATGTTGTTTTCGCAACCTGCTATTGGGGCTACTATTGGTTCATCGCAACCACTTTCATTATTTATTGTTACTAATGCTGCAATATCATCTGGCAATGCAGGATAGGACGTGGCTACAAATGTACCTGCATCTAAAGTTGTAGCAAGTGGTGTTGTGCCACAGTCAACATTTAAATAATAGGTTTCGGTTACTACAGCGCAATTAGTAGAGGTTAATATGGTTGGAGCTGTTGCAACCGTGCCACCTGCACTTAAGTAATTGCCAGTAGACCAAGTTAATACTAGATCACTTACTTCATCTACCACTAATCCATTTGATAATGCGCCCGGAAAATCTGTAGTTGTGGTTGATCCACAGGCATCTTCTGTTAAACTAATAGGTGTGGTAACTACTGATGGACAGACTAGCTCACAAGCGCCAGCTTGATTGGCACACGGTGGATAGGTTGGCATACAAGAAGTTGAGTTTGAAGCCCAATCTGCTTGTGGGGCTGCTGTTGCTATCATTACATCTACTTGATCTTGAGAAAAAGAAAACATGCAATCGTCATCAACATAATCCATAAAGTTACCTGAATAGTCTGTACCTTCTGTAGAAGTACAAGCATTTGTATCTACTGTTGGGCAACCAAAATTAGGGTTGGTTTGTGGTGGTGTATCGGCAATATTATCACCAAAGGTATGCTCTAAACCAAACCAGTGGCCAACTTCGTGAGTTAGTGTTGCACCACCATCATACGGTATGCCACCACCTACACCTTCGCAAGGCACAAAGTTTTGTGAACCAAAAGCGCTTGTTAATACTGAAGCTCCTTGTGTTTGGTTTGTATTTGAGGCGCCACCTAAAAAGTTTACAAAACCTAAAATACCGCCGCCGCCTATTGGGCCAACATATATATTTAAAAATCCGTTCCATAAGGCCGGTGCATTTTGGTTATCGGCATTGTAGCTTGTAGTAATGGCTAAGCCACCGCTTATAAGGTTAGCATCGGCTGGTAAATTTTGATCTGCTAAACAAAATTGAATACAGGCGCCATCATCTGGCATTGCTAATGCTCCAGCTGTTCCTCCAAAATCGTTACAGCCTGCATTTATCCATTCACATAATAAGCCTGCATTCATATTACAACCCGAAAAATCTGCATTCATTTGGTCTATTTGTGCAATAGTTGCATCTATCATGCATTGTTCTGAAATATTGGTTGGTTGAAAGTGCACTACTATGGGTACAATTAATGGCGTAACGCATGGTGCTTGTAATCTTTTAGTTTGTAATTGGCTTGCTACTCTCTCTTGCAAGGCTTGATATTCTGCTGCAAACTGCTGGCTTTGCAGGCTTTGCTGCATGTTTGCATCTGTGCCACACCGTTGTTGTGCGTATGCTCCATTCGATATAATAAAAACTAAGCCTAATAGTGTCCAATAAGCAACTGTTTGTTTCAATTGATTCATAATTTTTTAAATTGTATTGCAGGATATTTTCTTTTAAGATAATTGTTTTGTTGTTGTAAATATAATTAAATAGTTGTACTTTTAAGAGAGAGATTTTATCAAAATCTCTAAAAGACAGTTACCTCTAAGATGGTTCCGACAGCCCGATAACTAAAAGAATGGTTATGCCATTTTGAATAGTTTATAAAGTGTTGGTAAATTGGTATTTGAACAGATGGCGGGAGCGAGGTTTCCAAATGCTAAACTATTTCGATGTTAAAAAATAAATTAAAAATATCAAAGTTTTATTATTCATATTAATTTTTTAAAAAAATACTTCATTTTTATTGCAGATTTAATCAAGCTAAAAAATATAGATTTCATAAGTTGAAACATCTATTTTTAATAGATTTAATACGGTATACTAAGCCATTCATTATCGAACAGCATTCATTTTGAGCGTTTTTTTTGAAATAAAAGTGCTTTTTGTTTAATAAATGTGGTGCCTTTGTGCTATATATAAAGGCAGTAGGTAAAGTAGCCAGTATTTAATATTATTTAAAAAAAATATAAACAATATTAAATATAAAGGGAATTAAAATTATAAATATAGGATTAAATATTGAGAGATTACTATTGTAGCGAAAAATAGGCTAAGGTTTAAAAATTAAAATTAAAAGAACCGAGACTATGTTTTACAATATTTATTTGTATTTTTTATTATTAAATAGTTGATTTGCAATACTTTAAATTATATTAGCCAAGGTTTTAGCCTCTTTTTTTTATTTAAAAATAGATAAAAAAGCATTTGGTGGTGTAAGAAATAGCCAATTTAGCTTATATTTTGGTGGTAAAGTTTTTAAATATTTATTTTTTATAAATAGCACATTTAAGGTTTTAACAGATAAACTACAGTTAATTATTTTGGTGAAAATTTAACTATGTGCCATTTAGTATTCTTAATTTAGCAAAAAATTAAACAAGCTTTTCTAATAAAAAAATGAGTGATTTCCACAATTTAACCATAAAATCAATAAAAAAAACAACCCCCGATTGCGCCATAGTAGAATTTGAAATTGACGATAACTTGTGCGATACTTTCAAATTTATGGCAGGGCAATATCTTACCTTAGAACATATTATTAACAATGAAGTTGTTAGACGATGTTATTCTTTGTGTTCTTCGCCAAATGATAATAGCTGGAAAGTTGGAGTAAAAAAAGTGGAAAATGGAAAATTTTCCACTTTTGTAAATGATGTTTTGCAAACTGGTGATCAAATAAAAGTAATGCCACCTGATGGAAATTTTTATATTCCATTACAACCAAAAGAGGCAAGACGGTATGTTGCATTTGCTGCGGGTAGTGGTATTACGCCCATTTTTTCATTAATAAAAACACATTTAGCAGCAGAACCGAATTCAAGTTTTCAATTGTTTTACATCAACAAAAACTTACCCTCAATAATATTACGAGAAGAAATTGAAGCACTAAAGAACACCTATATGAATCGTTTTGAAGTATTTCATTTTTTTACGAGGCAAAACAGAGCAATTGATTTGTTTAACGGCCGATTAACTGAAGATAAGTTAGAACAGCTATTCGACACCTTGTGCGATACTTCAATTATTGACCACTATTTTAGTTGTGGCCCTGAAACCATGATTAAGCTAATTGAGACTTTTTTGTTGACCAAAGGAGTTGATAAAAGCCAAATTCATTATGAACTATTTGGAACAAATACTGGTGAATCAGCAGAGAAAAAAGCTGCAATTGAAGCCCAATTTAAAGGAGAGGCTTGCACGGTAACTGTTTTAGAAGGAGGCAAAGAAATTTCTTTTGTTACAAAAAAAGGTAGTAGCAATATATTAGATGAAGCTTTAAAAAATGCTGCAGATTTACCTTATGCCTGCAAAGGTGGCGTTTGTGCTACTTGTATTGCAAAATTAGTGAAAGGCAATGTTGAAATGCTTTTAAGCTATGGTTTAGAGCAAGAACAAATTGATGAAGGCTACATACTCACTTGCCAATCAGTACCAACAAGTAACGAAGTATTGGTAGATTTTGATGTTTAGTTGAATTTATTGTAACTTTACTACCAATATGGAAAAAATTCTAAATTTAGAAGATCAGTTTCAGGCAAGAATAGATGACGGAGAACGCATAGAACCAAGAGATTGGATGCCTGAGAAATATAGAAAAACACATATTCGTCAAATTTCGCAACACGCACATTCAGAAATAGTAGGGATGCTACCAGAAGGTAATTGGATTACCCGTGCACCATCGTTACGTAGAAAAGTTGGTTTGTTGGCTAAAGTGCAAGATGAAGCTGGCCACGGGCTGTATTTATATAGTGCCGCAGAAACTTTGGGCATTAGCCGTGATGAAATGACTAAGCAATTACTTACTGGCAAGGCTAAATATTCAAGTATATTTAATTACCCCACTTTAAGTTGGGCAGATATTGGAGCAATTGGTTGGTTGGTTGATGGCGCTGCCATTATTAACCAAGTAATGCTTACCCGCACTTCTTATGGGCCTTATGCCCGAGCAATGGTGCGCATTTGTAAAGAAGAAAGTTTTCATCAGCGACAAGGCTACGAAATTATGCTAACCCTTTGCAAAGGCACTAAAGCACAAAAAGCTTTGGCTCAAGATGCATTAAATCGTTTTTGGTGGCCATCGTTAATGATGTTTGGGCCAAGAGATGAAGAATCACCAAACACGGCTCAATCGGTAAAATGGAAAATAAAACGACAAACTAATGATGAGTTACGACAACGTTTTATAGATATTACTGCACCACAAGCAGATTATTTAGGAATAAGCATACCCGACCCCAATTTAAAATGGAATGAAGAACGTGGCCATTATGATTTTGGTAAAATTGACTGGAATGAATTTTGGCAAGTAGTTAAAGGCAATGGGCCTTGTAACAAAGAACGTATTGCAGATAGAACAAAAGCCAGAGAAAATGGCAAATGGGTTAGAGATGCAGCTATGGCTTATGCAGAAAAACAGCAATTAAAAAAAGCAGTTTAGGCATTGTGCTAAGTTTCTTTATCCTCTAACAACAATTTATGTTTCATAGCGTAGCGGAACAGTCCTGCTATGTTTTTACTTCCTGTTTTTTCCAACAAGTTACGCCTATGCGTTTCAACCGTGTTTATACTTATAAAGAGTTCTGCGGCAATATCTCCTGTAGTGTACTCTTCACAAATTAGTTGTAGTATTTCAACCTCACGGGTAGTTAACACACTTGCTGGTAATGCTTGGCGTTTTGTTAATGATGGTCTTTTGGGTTTTGCGTTTCTGGCAATAATTTTATCAATTATCGGTTTACTAAAATGTGTTTCCCCGTTCGAAACAGCTGTTAGTGCTGCTCTAATTTCATCAATACCAGTTTCTTTTAATATATAACCATCTACACCTGCCTTTAAACAATCTTTAATTATTTTTAATTGATCGTGCATTGATAATATTAATATAGCTGTATCAGGATATTTACTTTTTACAATTTTTGATGCTTCAATACCATTTTTACCGGGCATATTAATGTCCATAATAATAATGTCGGCTTTGGTATGTTCTAATTGGCTTAATAAATTATCACCATTTCGTGCAGTAAGTACTACCTCTACATCATCAAACTCAGCCATAAGTGCACTAATGCCATCAATAATTACTTGGTGATCGTCAGCTACCGCAATTTTTAATTTGTTCATTATAATAATATTATATTGTGAATAGATTTAACAAAATTACAGCTTAAAATAAGATGTATTCAATGAGAAAAAAAAATAGTGGAAAACCGTGAGTTTTTATGGTTTTGCAAGATTTAAAGCCTGGCAATAACCCTTCTTTAACAACCAAAGTGCCAAGTCAACACTATTTCTACAGCCAGTTTTTCCTAATATGTTTTTCCTTTCTGTTTCTAATATATTTATAAACCTAAACATTTTTTTGGCGATTTATTTTGTAGTATTTTCTTCACATATTAACAACTAAATTTCAATTTCTTTTGGTGTTAATATAAATAATTTTTCTGCAACATGATCTCTTTTTCCTATATGGTCAATTATTTTTTTAAGATGGTTTTGCTAAATTAAGTTTCATCAACTATAACGGAAATTATGGCTTCTCTCAGTTCATCAAGTATAACAATCCCTTTTTAAAAGATAACGATCAACTCCTGCCATTAAGTAGCCATCAACAATTTTTAATTTATCATACCCAAAAAGTATTAAAATTTTTCTTTTAACATATTTGCTTTTAATAATTTCGGCTAACTGTTGCCCATTTTTACTACAATACCTTCTATAATCTAAAATACTATACCAACAAATATAGTTGTTAATCGATTTAATAACTCCTCATCATTATTAGCAGTTAAAACTATTTCACAATCAATAAACGTTGATTTTATTGCATTTAAGCTTTCAAGTGAAAATATAGTATCGTCGGCAATTACTATTCTAATTTTATTAATATTCACTTAGATATGCGTTTTATTTATTTCGAGGCTAAGATTTATTATAAAACAAAAAAATAATAAAAATTTACACAATTGTGATGGGTAACAAAAGCCTTTTTATGGCTTATATATATTGATTAAAATAAAAAAGGAGCAACCATATAGCTCCTCCTTTTAAAAATTTTTTTTGTGTTAGCTTAAAAAAGCTAATTCAAATTTTAATATCTGTAATAGTCTGGCTTAAATGGCCCTTCCATTTCAACGCCAATGTATTTTGCTTGCTCGTCACTCATAGTTTCTAATTCAACGCCAATTTTGGCTAAGTGTAAGCGGGCTACTTTTTCATCTAAATGCTTAGGCAGTGTGTAAACTTTGTTATCGTAGTTGTCACTATTTTCCCAAAGCTCAAGTTGTGCTAACACTTGATTTGTAAATGAGTTACTCATTACAAAACTTGGATGGCCAGTTGCGCAGCCTAAGTTAACTAAACGGCCTTCTGCTAATACAATAATATCATTACCGTTAACATTGTACATATCAACCTGTGGCTTCACTTCTATTTTGGTGTTGCCATGGTTTTCATTTAACCAAGCCATGTTAATTTCATTATCGAAGTGGCCAATGTTACAAACAATGGCTTTGTCTTTCATTGCTTCAAAATGGCGAGCATCAACAATATTGTAGTTACCTGTTGCTGTAACAATTATGTCTGCACGAGGTATCGCTTTGTCCATTGGTAATACTTCGTAACCGTCCATTGCTGCTTGTAAAGCGCAAATAGGATCTATTTCGGTAACCAAAACACGTGCACCTGCACCTGCTAATGAAGCTACAGAACCTTTACCAACATCGCCATAACCTGCTACCACGGCTACTTTACCTGCCATCATAATATCGGTGGCTCTTCTAATTGCATCTACACAACTTTCTTTACAACCGTATTTGTTATCAAACTTAGATTTGGTAACCGAATCGTTTACGTTAATTGCTGGCACCATTAAGGTACCATTTTTTTCACGCTCGTATAAACGGTGTACACCTGTTGTGGTTTCTTCACTTAAACCTTTAATGTTGCCAATAAATTCTGGAAATTTATCAAAAACCATATTGGTTAAATCTCCTCCATCATCTAAAATCATGTTTAAAGGCTCTCCGCTTTCGAAATGTAAAGTTTGCTCAATGCACCAGTCAAACTCTTCATCCGTCATACCCTTCCAAGCATAAACAGGAATACCTGCTGCTGCCATTGCTGCTGCAGCGTGGTCTTGTGTTGAAAAGATATTACAAGATGACCAAGTTACTTCTGCACCTAAATCAACTAAGGTTTCAATTAAAACCGCAGTTTGAATAGTCATGTGTAAGCAACCAGCAATACGTGCACCCGCTAAAGGGTTTTTGCCTGCATACTCTTTACGTAACGACATTAGGCCTGGCATTTCTGCTTCTGCTAGTGTAATTTCTTTACGGCCCCAATCGGCTAAGTCAATGTTTTTTACTTTGTATTGTAGTTTAGTTTCTACCATTTATGTTATATCAAAATAATTATGTTGCAAAGATAAGCAATTTCAACATTTTATGCAGGTTGTTTTTCAATTTGGTAAAATTAAATCAAAAGCAATAATTTTACGGTCATTTAGTTAATATTGCAGTCGAAAATTTAGCACATCAGTAAGCAAATAAATAAAGTATTAATAGTAAGCTATTATTGGCCGCCTTCTGGTGGTTCTGGCGTACAGCGTTGGTTAAAGTTTGCCAAATATTTGCCTCAGTTTAATTGGTTGCCTCATGTTTTTACGCCAAAAAACCCTGCCTATCAATTAAAAGATGAAAGCCTTTTGGCAGATATAAGTAATGAGGTTACCATAATAAAACAGCCTATTTGGGAACCTTATAATTTATACGAAAAACTAACTGGTAAAAAAGGGGTTAAAAATTTTGGATTTGTAGATACCAAAAATAAAAGCTACAAACAAAAGTTGGCCACTTGGGTGAGGGCCAATGTTTTTGTGCCAGATCCACGGGTGTTTTGGGTACGACCATCAGTAGGGTTTTTAAAAAAATATCTTACCGAAAACAATATTAAACATATTATTACTACTGGGCCACCGCATAGCATGCATTTAATTGGTTTAAAGCTAAAGCAGCACTTGCCTAACCTAAATTGGGTTGCTGATATGCGCGACCCCTGGGCCAGCTTTGATGTGTTGCACCAGTTTAACCCATCAACAAAAGCAAAGCAAAAACAGTTGAGGCTGGAGCGGAAAGTGTTGAACAATGCCGACAAAATTGTTTTAGTTTCAGAAGGGCAAGTAAGAGATTTTCAAATAATTGATCCTAAAAAAATAGCAATTATTACTAATGGTTTTGACGAGGCTGATTTTAAACCCTTAACAACCGAAAAAAGTAATGACTTTACTATTTCGCATATTGGTTTATTAAATGAATTGCGAGATCCTAAAGCATTTTTTATTGCGGTACAATCTTTAGCCTCCGAATATCAGCAATTTTCTGAACGTTGCAAAATACGTTTGGTGGGCAATGTTAACCCAGCAGTTAAGGAGTTGATTAACCAGCTTCCTTACTTAAAAAAAATTACCAAATTTGTGGGTTACAAAAGCCATAAAGAAGTTGCCGAAGAATATGAATTGGCAAATTTGCTACTATTAATACCTAACCAAACAGAAAACGGAATTGGTCAAATACCTGGAAAAATATTTGAATACATGGCCTGTAAAACTCCTATATTGGCCTTGAGCCAACCCGGCAGTAAAATTAATAGTATTTTAAATGAAACAAATGCAGGACAGTTTTGTGACTATAAAGATGTAAATCAAATAAAAAAAACGTTAACCTATTATTTTAATGCTTTCAAAACTGGTAAACCTTTGGCCACTAATTTACCAGCAATACAACAGTACAACCGTAAAACATTGACCAAAAAATTAAGCACCTTGTTAGATAGCTTAACCTAATGGCTTTAAAGAATCAAATACATACTACTGCAATTGTTGACCCAAGCGTTAACTTGGGTACTGGCAATATTATTGGCCCTTATTGTATTTTTGAAAGCGAAAGTATAATTGGCAACAACAACTATTTTAAAAGCCAAGTGAATATTGGAAGTAAAGTTGAAATTGGCAACAACAATCAATTTTACCCAGGTGTTTGTATTGGGCAATGTGGCGAAATGGGTGCCAAAGGCGATCAAATGAAAATAAGCGGTTTAACCAAAATTGGCAACCATAATACTTTTAGAGAAAATGTTTGTATGCACGCGCCTGTTTATAATAAACACAGTTTAGTTAGCCACAATTGTTACATAATGAACAACAGCTATTTGGCTCATGATGTAAAGTTGGGAGATTACGTAAACCTAAGTGCTGGCGTAAAGTTGGGCGGTAGGGTTACCATTGAAAGCCACAGCAATCTCGGTTTAAATGCAACAGTTCATCAACGTTGTACCATTGGCCAAAATGCTATGATTGGCATGAGCGCAGTTATTACCAAAGCCATACCGCCTTTTATGGTGGCGGTTGGCAACCCTGCACGATTGTTAAAACTAAATACTGTTGGCCTTTTGCGTAGCGGTTTTGCTAAAGATGAAATTGAACTTCTAAAGCAAAACTTATCTACTATTTTAAATGGTAAAAACCCCGCTTCAAATTTATTGATTGATAAGATGCTTACATTTTTAAGTAAACACCAAACTATTTTAGCACAGTTTAAATAAGTTCTGAAAAATAAGTTAGTTCAAATTTTTAGAAGCGAAACGGTTGGCCCTCACAAAAAATTTGGTCCTGCCATCGGTTCAAATACCAGTTTACCAACGCTTCAAAAGCTAATCGAAAAATGGCATAACCACTCCTGTTCTTTAGGTTTGTAAAACAAAAGTTAGGGAATAAATATGTAAACATTCCTTTCATATTTACAGCGAATTATGCTCTTTAATCATAAAATATTTAAATGAAGTTAAAACCGGGGATGGCGCGTTATACTGCTGTCAAGGTTAAAGACCTACCACCCTTTTAAATCCATCTCCGGTTTACTAAGCACAGTTTCAAATAGAAAATAAGGTTTTTAGACCTATTAGCAAGGATTTGAATTACGCTTAGTTTTTTAACTTCAAATAAATAAAATTAAACCGTAAATTTAATGAAAAAATTATCAGTCACGTATTTTTTTGGAATAGATGTTTCTAAAAAGAAATTAGATTTTGCCTTTGCCAAAGGGCTTGCTTTTTTAAGTCATCAACAGGAAGATAGGTTTTGATGAACAGAACCTATGCTAGTTAAAACAGGCGTTACTTGTAAGCCGTTTGGCGTTAACCAAAAAGCATAAAAATCTTTTGACTTCATTTTATGTGTAACAATCCAATAGTCAACTCCATTGGCATGCCGAACAACTGCTATCTTTTCAATCATATAATCTTACAATAAAATGTTTTTTTGTGAGGGCATTATATCACCCAATTCATTATCTAAACACATATCCACCACGGAATGGTGCAGTCCAATTTCAAGCTGGCCAACACCACTCTGAGTAAACACATAAAAGTATCGACTATTTAAGGTTAAGAGAACAATAAAGGCTGCATTAGTAGATGAAATATTTCCTATTAAATCATTTCTATTAGGCACAATGGTGTGGCTGCTATTCCATATCCGTACACCATCACTATACATCAATAAATTACCTAAATCATTGGTTTTTATTGAACTGCCTTCATTGTTTAATCCTCGAATACTAATTTGGCCATCGGTTAAAGCAATAGGTTTACCACTATTACAATCTAAGCCAGCATGCTCTCCAAAATACCAAACATTGGCTTAATTTTGAGCAAAACTTTGGTGGTAGGTAAAACATAAGCAGCTGCTTAAAATTGAATTTTTTAATACTTTTAAAAAATGTGCGCAGCATTTTTTATTAAGTATCTTTAAATAGTTGTTATAGTTGAGATAAACTTATTAATATGTTAAACATTTTTTGGTGATTTGCTTTGTTTTTGTGGTTAATAAGCGCACTTAACCTTCCCAAATATCTACTACAATTGTACCCTTAAATGCCTTTTCTGCGCTAAGCCACTTAATATTAACCCAACCTGACCACTTTGGGTAATTTTAAGTAGCCCATAATTTAAATTGGGCGTTAATGTCCCAACTCTGTGTTGGTTAGGTTCGTCACCTGCACTTTCGTAACTATGTGTTAACCCACTTGAAGTAACCTCGTAAATACTTTTGTTGTTTAATTCTACTTTTGAAATTTCACCAATATGGCGATCACCACTTAGTAAAATAATTTTTTCTGTTTTCTCGGCTGCTAATAAGTTCAAAAAACGGTCTCTGCTTGTTGGGTAGTTGGCCCACTTTTCAAATCTATGCTCTTGCGGTAAAATTTGTGTACCGTTGCCAATAATCAAAATGTCTTCAGCTTTAGCCAACTCAGTTTCTAACCATTTCCATTGTGCTGCACCAAGTAGATCGGCTTTTGCATCGGGTATATAACCATTTGCTCCTTTGGTAATAGGGTCTTTAAAATAACGAGTATCTAATAAAATTACTCTGACTAATAAATTATTTACCTCATATTCGTAGCTTTGATATAAACCATCTCTTAACCAAACGGGTTTATCTTTGGGTACTTCCAAAAATTCAAGAGCTTTTCTTTTACTAATTTTTTTTGCAAGGCTATTAAAAGTTTTATCCCCGTCATTTTTGCCATAATCATGATCATCCCAAGTGCCAATAATTGGTGTGTTGGCTTTTAACTGCTGATAATCTTTATTACTGTTTTGCTGCGCATATTTTTCATCAAAAATTGCTTCGTCTTTTGTATCGGCATAAATATTATCGCCTAACCAAATCCATAGGTTTGGTTTTTCTGCAATAATGTCTTTCCACAAAGGCTGCGCTTTGTTTTGCTTATTACACGAGCCAAATGCAATAACGAAAGGTTCAATAGTTGTATCAGGTTCTTCATTAATACTAATTGGTTCATTAGTTTCAGTAATTGGCTTTTCTTGTTTTGAAGTACAAGTTACCAAAAATAGAATTGCAAGAATGGCTAGAAATTTCATTTTAAAAATTGAACCTCTAAAGTAAGGGGGATTTGTAAATAAAGCATCTTATAAAGAAAATATTGAAGCACTTTTTAAAGATACAGAATATGCAGAGGCTTAATGAGGGATAAAAAATAAATTAGACTATTATTTGTTTTTTACTCTTCAATAATTTTACTCGCCTACATCAACACTCCATTAATCGGTTTAATGTTTGGCGGTAATTCTGTTTCGCCTAGCATTTTGAGGAAATCAATTTTAATAACACGGCATAAAGATGTCCTTGTGTGTGTGGCGTTGCCAGCTTTTACTGGCAATGAACATCATACACGTTATTGTAGGTTCGTTTTCTTTATTTGTTCATTAATTATTTGACTAAGTTCATTTGCTCTATCTACAATCATAAAATGTTCTCCTTTATCAATTAGTTTATGATTTGTATCTTTTTTTGGTGGAATTAATTTATCATTAGTACCTCCAATTTTCAATATTGGATTTGATACCATTTCATTGTTCTTCCAATTTGCCAATTCATTAACAGCCCATTTCGCAAATTTCAAATCTGTATCATCTAAAATCTGATTTAGCAATTTCTTATTTTTTGCTCCGAAAATCCAATTCGCAATGATTCGTGGCGGATCAAAAAGAAACTGTGGTATAGTTTTTAGCAATTTCGTCTTCCCAACTATTCGATAAATTTTTCTTAATTCCGTATTGGTTTCAGCTGAAGAAACCAGAATTGTTAATTTGGGATTTAGTTTTTTACTGATTTCAGTTGCAATTAATCCTCCGAAACTAACCCCCATAATTCCAAAATCTTCTTCTTTATTAATCAATTTTGAAAACCTAATCGAATAGTTTTCTATTGTTTCATTTTTTAAAGGTTCAATCCATTCGATTGGAATAAGTGTACAATCAAGAGTTAAGTATTCAAAAACTCTTTTATCTGCTCCAAGTCCACTTATCCCATATAGTTTCATTTCTTATTTTTTTTCTAATGACCGACAACATTACCATATCGTTACCCAAACCATCAAACAGATTTTCGGAATAGTCGCCTACCAACCCATTATTAAATATACCCAAGCTACCAAAACGGTAAAAGGCACGGCCCACCAAACCATTAAATTGGTGAGTTTATAAAACTCATACGTTAAACAAAAAGACAATAAAAGGAGGTAAGTGCCATTGCCCAAATGGTAAGCCATATTTAATAACTACCAGCAAAACGCATTACGCCTCTTACTGTAAAATTTTTCTGTACGTACATTTGTTATTTATTAATGATGGCTTTTAAATTCGCTTTCATCAACTACATAAAATCGACCTTACCTGAGCCAAGGTTGTAATAGGCTGGCACAATTTTTACATCTCCAGAGTCAACTGCTTTTTTTATGATGGCTGATCGTTGCACTAAATCATCTGCAACCATTTGTGCATTCTTTTTTACTATGGTTGCAATGCCGGCATCTTTTCCGCTAGCTTGTATTGCTGGCGTTATGTGCGATAGTAGTTGATTAATATTATGTCCGTTATCGCCACCACTTACGGCTGCTGTTACTGCGCCACAGCTTTCGTGGCCCATAACTACAATTAGCTTACTACCACAATGGGCTACTGCATACTCTATGCTGGCTATTGATGAGGTATTGGCGATGTTGCCTGCTACCCGAACTACAAATAATTCTCCTAAACCGGTATCAAAAGCTAACTCTGGTACTACCCGGCTATCTGCACAGCTTAATACAATAGCAAAAGGTTGTTGGCCTTCTGTCAATTCTTTTCTGCGGTTGCTGTTTTGCAATTTGCCGTCTACCTTATCTGCTACAAAATTTTGGTTGCCGTGTTGAAGGCGGTTGATTACTTCTTCGTTTGTCATATTTAATTATTCAAATTACAACACGCAATTTAACAATTTTATAAATGAAATGAAGTGGTAATTTGTTAAAAGTTAAATTTTAGAAGTGAAATTGAAAAAGACGGTAACCATTTTAGCCCTGACCGCAGCGGCATCCTTTCTGGCCTCCTGAAAGGGGCGAGAAAGATATAGCGGAGGGCAGGTAGGCAGTTTAATAAAACCTTAAAACTTTCGCTTCAAAAAAATATAAAACTAAAGTTATTATCTAAAATAGAAGTAAACTTCTTGTTTGTTTTTGTAGATGCTTTCGATATCAAATTTTTCTACCCTAAAGCTGAGGTACGACAATAAAATACTTGCAGCGCAGAGTAGGTGCCAAACGGCATGGCCTTGCACTAAGCTATCTGGGTTGCACCAAAGGTCTTGCCGGTCCAAAATCCAACAAACAAAAGCAATTACACCTATTGCTACGCTTAATTGTGCCAAACGTTGGTAGGGTAGTTGTGTAAGGAGGCTTCTGCTTCTGTTATAATAAACGCCTAATGTAATTATTATTAATACAATTATTGGAAACAGAATATTTACGTTTACCCGCCACATGCCGCCTAAAAATAAAAGGTTGATTAACAGTACGGCTGGTATTATTAAATGATGGCTGCTTTTAAATTTTGCTTTTCGTTTTGCATAGCGGATGGGCGTAAAACGGAAAATAATGTAGGCTAAAAAACTTAGCGCAACGGCATACATACCTGTAATGTCTAACATTTGAAAGGTGTGTGTTAGTGAGGCGTGATATAGAAAACTGCCAAGAAATAAATAGATACAACTAAGCCCAATTAAAATAGAAAACATAGGGTAACGTACTATTAAATTAGGTATTTCTGGGCTGCGGGTTTTAGCATCGTTAATGCCTACAAAGAGGCAAAACAAACCAACAAACAAAAACCCAAGATTGCTCCAAGTATTAGCAGGTTGTACAACTGCTTCACAAAAACGATTGATTTCGCAAAACTCTAAAGCATTGTTACCAGCATAGGGCATGCCAGCCCATAAATTTACAAAACGAAACAACTCATAAGCAACGGCTAAGCTAATTGAAATGGTAAAAAAAATAGCTATTGGCAATAGGTAGCTTTTTAAATTATGTCGATCTAAAAAAACCAAGGTGCGTAAATATTTCCATTTTAGTAACTTAATATTGCTCAATTTATCTGTTTTGTTTAAAGATAACAAAGCTAAAAAAACGTTGTAGTAAAAAGTTAGTTTTTAAATGCTTTTAACATTGTTGTGATTTATGTTAGTAAATCTTTTAATGCGGCATTTAAGGTTTTAAATTTAAATTGATAGCCTTTGTTCATAATTTTTTGAGGGCTTACTTTGGCGCTATCTAAAACAATGCCTGCCATTTGCCCTAAGCCAAAACGCATTAATAATTTCGGCACCTTAGGGTTTAGTGTTTTTTTGTTTAGCGTTTCTGCTAATTTGCTTGCAAGGGTATAATAAGGTACCGGGTTGGGAGCTACCGCATTATAAATGCCAATTATTTTAGGGTCTTCAATTATTTTTGTAAAAATGTTAACTAAATCATCTAAATGAATCCAAGAGTAATATTGCTTACCACTGCCTAAAGTTGGGTTTATGCCAAATTTTATTGGGCCTAGCAGCTTTGGCAACACACCACCTTGTTTACTTAAAACAACACCTACCCTAACAATAGCAGTTCTTAAACCCCATTCGGTTAACGGGTCAACTGCGGCTTCCCAATCTTTACAAACTTTGGCCAACCAGTTTTTTTCTGGTGAAGAATCTTCAAACAACAACTCATCGCCTCTATCGCCATAAATGCCTATTGCACTTGTTGAAATAAAGTTTTTTATGGGTAAAGATTTTTCGATGATGGTATTGGTTAATAATTCAAGGCTTTTTATGCGGCTATTTCGTATTAAACGCTTGCGGCTTGCTGTCCACCTTTTATCAGCAATTCCTGCGCCTGCTAAATGCACTATGGTGTCTACCTTATCAAAGGCATTTTCGTCAATGTAGTTTTTTTCAATATTCCAGCGGTATTGCTTTACGGGGTAAAGCAAGTTTTCTGTTCGCGACAACCAGTTAACAGTATGTCCTTCTTCCATTAATTTTTTGGTAAGCCTGCGCCCTACCATACCGCTACCGCCAGTTATTAAAATATTGTTTGCCATAATTGTTTCCAATGCAAATTTAAAACAAGTTAAGTTCTTTTTATAAAGATCAACAAATATAGTAACCACTAATTTTGCCCAACAAATTTTAGAAAACAGGTTTTTGTTAAACCAAGCCATAAAAAATTTATATTTTTAGAAGCGAAATAGTAAAGTGATTTATAAATGGGCAACCCGCTTTCCGCTCCAAGTCCTCGCTACGCTGTGGGCTTTCCGCTGCAATCGGGGCTATTTCACCAAGCTCAGTCGGGTTTAAAAACATTGCAAATGTTAGGCTGTTAGGTAAACAAATTATAGAACTAATAGTAAAAATATAATTTTAAATAAATATTACAAAAGCAATTTCATTAATTCAGCTTCACGTTTCAGGGTCAGCTGCTTTTTTCCAAATTTATCTTCTCCTACATATCGCCACTTCATATAATTTCCATAATAATCCAATAATCGTTCGGTAGTTTCTGCTGGAGTGCTAAAGGTAAAATCAAAATCTTTTTGTAATCTTGCACTATCTATTGTAAAAAAATCACCTGCCACCCATAAAGGAAGTTCAGACCAAACAGCAACTTTTTGCGCTTCAATAAATGCTGGAGTGGCGTTAATCAATTGTAAATTTTTATTAAAATGTTTAGCCGCCAAACGTACAAATTTACCTAACGAAGTAGCATAGCTCGAAGCATTATAAACTTGATGTTTATGCTCAACATCAATAGCTTTAATCATCATTTTAGAAAAATCTAACACATCAGTATAAGATATTAAGTCTTTACCTTCATTTGGTATGATAAAACAATGTTGGGTTTTTGTTTTGTAAAACCAGTAATACAAACGGTCAGAATAATCATAATGTCCAACAATTAAAGCCGGTCGTAAAATAATAACATCCAACCAATCTTGACTCAATAATACATCTTCGCAGGCTACTTTCCGCTTACCATAGGTGGCCATTGTTTTATCAACTCTATCTGCTTTAGTGTAAGTGTTTTTGGTAAAATTTTCGGTCATGTACCCTTGCTTGTTGTCCGTTTCCAAATTATACACACTGGCGGTTGAAACAAAAATATAGCGACCCACCTTTCCTTTAATTTGCTTTAAAAAATCTTCTAACGGGTTGGGGTAATAACAAGAAATGTCAATAATACAATCCCAATTTTGTTGAGTCACTTTATAAAGATCTTTGGTATTTCTATCACCAGAAATCCGCTTTACCTCAGTAAACAATTCGGGGTTTGTTTTCCCTCGGTTAAACAAAGTTATGTCGTACGCTTCTAATAGCAATAATTGTTCAACCAAATTACGACCGACAAACTGGGAACCACCAATAATCAATATTTTTTTCATTGTGTTTTATTTTATATTAAAATAATAAAAAGATGTAATATTCCCGTCATTCTGGAAACCTGTGCTGGACCTGATCCAGTATCTGAAGTGCAAGGATGCAAAATATCCAGAATCTCCAATGCTCTTCAACCGAAACCTGATTGAAATATGCTTGCAGAACATATTTTTAAATTAGTTGTCATTTATAGGAGGAAAAAATGACTTCAGATACGACCACTTCGACTTCGGCATATCTTGCTTTCTAATTACCGGCAATTCGTCAATCCACTTTTTTATTTGCTTAAACGACACCTCTATTGGTAGTTGCCGCATAGCTTTAAACGTTTGATCTATTGATTCAAAATTTTTCATACCCTTATAATAAGATGCTTGCAAAAGCAGTTAATCTATTCGTTAAAGAAGCCTTACTTGTATCTTCAGATAAGAGTTCTTTCAATTGTTTGCGACCTCTGCTAATACGTGTTTTAGTTGCCGTTAAATTGCTGTCTTGAATTTGGCTAATTTCTTTCATAGAAAAACCACTTACTTCAAATAGCAAAACGGCTTCTTTCTGTTTGGCGGGTAATTGATCCATCGCATTTAGCAAAAATTGAATGTCTACTGCTACTTCGGCATTTTGTGTGGCACTTTCCAATTTGTTCAATAAATCCTCCTCCCAATTTGCATGAAACTTCTTTCGCCGCCTTTGGTTATTAACCACATTACGAACAATACCAATCATATAGTTCAGTAATTTATTTTTATTGCTAATGCGATGGTAATTTTGTAAAGTCGCCATAATGGCCTCTTGCGCCAAATCTTCCGTCTCTAAAATTCCATACGAAACGCTGCTGCAATAGCGTATAAATCTATTGTGTATTGGCTCGTACCAGTTTAAAAAGGCTTCATTTGTATTTGATTGCATCATTTTTTAATGGGTTCTATCTATAAAGTAACATGAAATAGAGAAAGGTTACAATTACCGTCTAAAATAAATTTGTTGTATTAGTAGAGTTTGTGGTTTTATGCATCAATTCAAATATAAAATTGCATATAAAAACCTACAGGTAAAAAGTGAGTTTTATATTAAATACTAATGGAACACCCAAAAAAAACCATCAAAACTCCCTAACTTCCCCATCATCAACCGTAAAAAATTTCTTTTTGCTACTAACACCATTCAATACAAATTGCATTCTATCCATCTCCGTATCGGTAATAAAAATTTGACCATAATCTTCTTGCTGCAATAAATTTAACAATGCCTCAACTCGTAAACCATCTAATTTATCAAAAATATCATCTAACAATAAAATAGGTGATTTTTGTTGCTGCTGTTGCATATAACGAGCGCAAGCTAATTTAAAGGCGATCAATACATTTTTCTGCTGCCCTTGCGATCCAAAATTTTTGGCTGGCGCATTATTAATTAAAAACAGCACATCATCTTTATGAACTCCTGTAGTGGTACGTTGCGCAAACACATCATCTTTTAAGCAGTTTTTAAGCAAAGTAGCGTAATCATTTTGCAATAAATCGGAAGTATATTGAAAAGAAGCTGCCTCTTTATTTCCAGAAATGTTGTTGTACGTTGCCTTATAATGCGCTTCAATGTTTGCAAAAAAAGTTTTTCTAATTTCGTAAATAGCATTGGCAGCAGGTGCTAATTTATAATTATAACTTTCTAACAACGTGTAATCGGGTTGCCGTTTACAGTTTTTTAAATGATGATTGCGATGCTGTAACACCTGTTGGTACAAAGCCAACTGATTTAAATAGGTTGGATTGCTTTGGCACAAAACCTTATCTATTGTCCGTCGGCGGTAGTTACTGTAACCTTTTATCAATTCAATATCGTCGGGCGCAACTAATAAAACTGGTATAGTACCAAGATGTTGTTTTATACGTTTTATCGCTTCACCATTACAAGTAACTTTTTTGGTTTTGTTTTGATGGTAAGCCATTTCAACCGCCAACAAATCTGTATTTTTGGCTTTATTATATTGCGCAGCCAACCTAAAAAACGCTTTACCATTTTGTATTAATTGCTGATCTTTTACACTAAAATTACTTTTGCCAATAGATAAATAGTAAATGGCATCTAACAGGTTAGTTTTACCGCTTCCGTTTTTACCGGTAAAGCAATTAAATCCATTACAAAAACGCAGTTCGCATGGTGCAATATTTTTAAAATGTTGGGCCTTAAAATTCGAGAGGTTTAAATGCATCAATAAAGTTCAAATTTCTGTATCTTTGCCAAAATTTTTTTTGTGGCGAAGATAAAGGTAACCAAAGAAACTTATTTGCAATGGTATGAAAGCATGTTATTGCAGCGTCGTTTTGAAGAACGGGCTGGTATGCTTTATGGGCAACAGAAAATACGTGGCTTTTGTCATTTGTATATTGGCCAAGAAGCCGTTTCGGCTGGTATTGTTTCTGCAACTCGTTTAGAAGATCCAATTATTACTGCTTATCGAGACCATGGTTTAGGTTTAGCACGTGGAATGACACCCAACGAATGTATGGCAGAATTGTTTGGCAAAGCCACCGGTAGCAGCAAAGGCAAGGGTGGTTCGATGCACTTTTTTAGTAAAGAACATTATTTTTTTGGTGGCCACGGTATAGTTGGTGCGCAAATACCAATGGGCGCAGGTATTGGTTTTGCCGAAAAATATAAAGGCAACGATAATGTTTGTGTTACCCTTTTTGGTGATGGTGCAGCCCGCCAAGGAGCCTTGCACGAAACCTTTAATATGGCAATGATGTGGAAGTTACCCGTAATTTTTATTGTAGAAAACAATGGTTATGCTATGGGTACTTCGGTTGAACGAACTACCAATGTTGAAGATATTTGGAAATTAGGCTTAGGCTACGAAATGCCAAGCGAGCCAGTTGATGGCATGCACCCATTAGCGGTTCATAAAGCGATAGAAAAAGCAGCCGAACGTGCCCGCAAAGGTAACGGCCCAACTTTTTTAGAAATTAGAACCTACCGCTATAAAGGCCACAGTATGAGCGATCCTCAAAAATACCGTACCAAAGAAGAAGTAGAATCGTACAAAAAACAAGACCCAATTGAACAGGTTTTAGCCGATATTAAAAAGAAAAAATACGCTACAGAAGCAGAAATAAAAGAAATAAATACTCGTATTAAACAACAAGTTAACGAATGTGTTGAGTTTGCAGAAAATTCACCATTTCCAGATAATAGCGAGTTGTATAAAGATGTATACTACCAACAAAATTACCCGTATTTAGCTTAAATAAAATTTTATCATAATAAATAATGGCAAAGAAAAAGAGAATTAAAGATCAAGGTGTAGAAAAGCGCCAAACCCACGGTGCCTTTGGCAACCCCGAATATAATAACGAAACTTCAACAATATTCGATCAAGAAATTGATGTAGAAGAATCTTACAGCAAAGCAGAAGATTTTTTCAATAGAAATAAATCCCTCATTTTTGGCGCATTGGGCTTATTGTTAGTTGGTATTATTGCAGTTTACGCTTATATGAGCTGGTATGTACCAAAACAAGAAGCTTCGGCAATTGAAAATGCCTACCAAGCGCAAAAATATTTTGAAATGGATAGCTTTTCATTAGCTTTAAATGGCGACGATACTAACGATGGCTTTTTAGATGTAGCCAATAGTTTTGGAAGCACAAAAACTGGTAACTTAGCCAATTACTATGCCGGGGTTAGTTACTTGCAACTTGGCGAATATCAAAATGCAATTGACTACCTAAGCAAATTTAAAGGTAGCGATATGGTAGTTAGTTCAATGGCGCTTGGCAATATTGGCGATGCCCACATGCAATTAGGTAATGTAAACGAAGGCATTAGCTACTACGAAAAAGCAGCAGCAAATAGCGATAATAATGTAACTTCCCCAATGTATCATTTTCGTGCAGGCTTAGCTAAAGAGCAAAATGGTGATTTAGAAGGTGCCAAAAAGCACTATCAAATTATAAAAGATGAGTACCCCAAAAGTACAGAAGCAAGCAGTGTTGCAAAGTACTTAGCAAGAGTTGGTGCTTAGCAATGAGAAAAGTGCACAATTTTTAAATTAACAGTATAATAAAACCTTACCGCTTACCTTATTCGCTTCTTAACCGAAGTAGTCGCCCAAAAAAATAAGGTTTGGTAAGGTTTTTATTTTTTCATAATATTATTAGTAATTACATTTGGCAAGCAATATCAACAACTTATCCCACTACAACAGTAAAGTTATTCCAAGTGCTTCGGCATATAATTTTGGCATTGTGTTAAGCGCCTATCATAACGAAATTACCAATGCTTTAAAAGATGCCTGCATTGAAACCTTAATAAAACACGATGCACAAGAAAGTAACATCCATCTGCTTGAAGTGCCAGGCGCTTACGAGTTGGTTTACGGAGCAAAACTAATTGCAGAAACCCAAAAATTAAGTGCCGTTATAACCTTAGGTTGCGTTATAAAAGGCGAAACCGAACACGACCGTTATATTAACCAAGCCGTTGCCCAAAGTTTAATGAACCTTAACTTAGTTTTAAAAATACCCTTTATATTTGGTTTGCTAACCCCTAACACTTTACAACAAGCTAAAGACAGAGCTGGCGGCAAACACGGCAACAAAGGCACAGAAGCCGCCATTACTGCCATACAAATGGCTAACCTAAATAATAAACTTACCAAAAGAAAAGCAATCGGCTTTTAATTAATTGTTGTATTATTTTTAACAATATTAGGTTACGTTTTTTTTGGGCGTTCCCCTTCGGGTCGGGCTTTCCGCTCAAATACCTCCATTGCATTTCGGTATAACCGCTGCAATCCCTAACGCAGCTTAATCAACAACACCCAACCAAACCATTAAACCTGCCAAGTTTTTATGGTAGGATAATGAGCTTTGATTATACAAAACAAACATCAAAAAAAATAACCACAAGCCAGTAAGCCGAATTCTGTTTTAAGCTATCATTTATCTAAGCAGCCTACCCGTGTAACATTTATGCGAGCCACATAATAGCTAAAAGCCGTTACACCTATTTGGCCTTTCAACCCGCAAGGTTTACCCAATAATACAGTCATCTGCATTAATTGCCTATTCAAAGCATTTTCACGCTGGCCGTATTTACTACGGTTTTTTAATTCTCTGCGGCACTTGCTGTTTCTAAAAAAAATAGCCCCATTAAACTACTAATGGTGCGGCGCTCTGTGTTGTCCGGACTTTCCTCTGCACTTCTTAAAAAGAAATGCAGCGATAGCACAGCTTGTGGTATAATTTTATTTTTTTAGAAAGCCAAAGGTACAAATTTAACTGCGCCCGTGTTAGTAATACGCAAAGCTGGAAAAGGCAGCTTAAAAGTGTTCAATAAAAAAAGCATCGTTTTGCCAAAGCCAGTTTTGGCTTTAAATTTTGTAAAATCAGCATCTAAACTAAAATAAAAACTGCGATAACGCCTTAGCTCAATACCACGGTTACTATTGTCAATAGTATGAAACATTTGATCGCCACCCATGCCAACGGCTACATTTATCCATTTAGGAAACTTATTTTGCGCCGGCAAAAAACTGGCCACATTAGCACTTAACCAATAAGTGTGTGCATTGTAATCTTTAAAAAAAGCTTCGCCCGCAATACCAAATTCGTTTAAAGCAACTTCTTCAATTAAAGGGCTATTGTACTTGCTGTAATCTTGCAAAGTATAACCAAATTTACTGCTGATGCGTTGTTCTTTCCACAACAACTCTTGACCAATAAACAAAGCGGTACCACTTGCGTTGGCTAAAAAATCGCCGTTACTCCAACCAAAATCTGGACTTCGGCCATCTAATATTTCAATTACCGTTTGGTTAACAAAACCAATAGAACCGCCAATTAAAGTAGCTGGCAAATGCTTAACGCCTGCCCATTGTAGTAATTCTTTACCCCAAACACCTTGAAAATAACAAGTATGTGCGTGGCCCAGTTTGTCTACTTGTAACCAATTTTTATTATCGTTAAAAGTGCGGAAGCCTTGCAAATTGTTGTACCAATAAGTGCTTAACAAATACAAAGAACTGCCATAGCTGGCCGCCCATATACCCGAAACCGAATATAGCCGTGCCTTGCTGGGTTGGGTAACAGGCTCAAAAAACGTTGGCTTTTGTTTAAGCGAATCGGTATTGGCCCAAACCAAGCTGCTTAAACATAACAATAAAATGAAGATGAGGTAGCGCATCATAAAAACAAAATTACTAAAGTATTGTTGTAGGTAGTAAAACTTAACTAATTATTTCATATTACTTAGTTAGCTTTGTGGCTTTAAATAGTAAATATTTTTTATGTACGATGATTTAAAAAAGCAGATTACGGAAGCTTGGGACGATAGAACTTTGTTACAGCAGACCGCTACCCAACAAGCTGTTAAAGATAGCATTGAACTATTAGACAAAGGCAAAATTAGAGTTGCCGAAAAAGTAAACGATGCTTGGCAAACCAACGAATGGGTGAAAAAAGCCATCTTGTTATATTTTCCATTACGCACTTCTGAAACTATTGAGGCTGGCCCTTTTGAATATTTTGACAAAATTGCTACTAAAAAGAATTATGCCGATCAAAAAGTAAGAGTGGTGCCGCCAGCTATTGCAAGGTATGGCGCTTATATGGCGCCAAATGTAGTTATGATGCCAAGTTACGTAAACATTGGTGCTTATGTTGACAGTGGCACTATGGTTGACACTTGGGCTACCGTTGGTAGTGCCGCCCAAATTGGTAAAAACGTACATTTAAGCGGTGGCGTAGGCATTGGTGGCGTGTTAGAACCTGTTCAAGCCAGCCCTGTTATTATTGAAGATGATTGTTTTATTGGTTCGAGATGTATTGTGGTAGAAGGAGTACTTATTAAAAGTGAAGCAGTATTGGGCGCTAATGTAACCATAACTCAATCTACCAAAATAATTGATGTTTCGGGTAAAGAGCCAATAACTTATAAGGGGGAAGTACCAGAACGGTCGGTAGTAATACCGGGCAGTTATACTAAAAGCTTTCCGGCGGGAGCGTATCAAGTGAATTGTGCCTTAATAATTGGTAAGCGCAAGGCATCTACCGACAAAAAAACATCGTTAAATAATGCTTTGCGCGATTACGATGTAGCAACTTAATCTATTTTAATAGTCTAATTTGGGTAATGAAATGTCGTTTTCTTTTTGAGTGTTTATTTTTAATTATTTGTTTTCAAATTTCGGCCTTTGCTATTGGTGGAACTATTGACGATAATAAAAAAGCATCAAAAAAAAAGACAACTAAAACCCAACAAGAGGATAACCTTAAAAGTATTGTTGATGAAGTAGTTGCCAAATATATAAATCAACCCAGTAATGTAGGTTTGGTAGTTGGTTTGTTAAACGATACCAGTACCGCATTTTTTAGTTATGGCTTAACAGAAGTTGAGGGTTACGAAAAACCCAATAAAAACACCTTGTTTGAAATAGGTTCGCTTACTAAGCCATTTACCGCATTGCTTGCCTTAGAGTTAGAAAGGAAAAACATACTGAATTTAAATGACAGCATCACCAAGCATTTACCCGATAGCTTAACTAATGAACATCTTAAAAAAATAACCTTAAACAACTTGTTGTTGCACACAGCGCAGTTGCCTCGCAAACCTTTTAACCTAAGTTTAACTGGTGGCAATAATGATAACCCGTATAAAAACTATACCAACCAACATTTGCAAGAGTATCTCAACGTTTTTAAACCCATTAAACACAAAAAGAAACAAAGCTTTAAATATAGTAATTTGGGCTACGGAGTTTTGGGTTTAACTTTGCAAAATGCTGGTAATGCGCAATATGAAAAGCTGTTAAATCAACATGTTATAAAATCACTTAATCTTAAAAATACCTTTTTTAATATACCAGAAAAGAAGAAAGCTAATTTAGCAAAGCCTCACAGTTTTAACGGAGCAGTTACAGAAAATTACACCTATAGCTCCACTATGCAAGCCAGTAGCGGCTTGTATTCTTGTGCAGAAGATTTAGTGACGTTACTTCAAAAGCAATTACAAAGCGGGCCAGCAAATAGCATTGCTACATCATTGCAAAAATGTTTAGCACCACAGCAAAAAACCAACCTAAAACGCACTTATGTTACCTATGCTTGGAATTATATTGACCGTGGCAAACGCCTTGCACCTGTTTATATTTACAATGGTGGCACGGCAGGTTATAGAACTTATATTGCCTTTGTAGAAGAAAACACAACGGGCGTGGTAGTGCTATCTAATTCTGCCAACCGAGTTGATGAAATTGCGGTAACTTTAATACAGTTGTTAAATCAGTAGCATCGGTTTTATTGTTTTAAGATGCTTTCTTTATTCCAACAAAACAATATTTCTAATAACTTTATGTAAAATTTGTAACCCTTAAAAACTGTTGAATTTAAAATACCAGATGACGTTAAGCTTAATAATTATGATTTAACAATTAAGATTGCTACAAGGTTCTATTGCCGCTTTACATACTGATGTGACCAAAACCTAAAGTAGTTATTTTAGTGATATTAAAAATAAACAATGAATAAATTACAATATATTTTCCTTTTACTTCCAATGCTGTTCTTAATTTTTGCTTGCGAAGAGGTTGGCCCAGCCATCAATTTAGAAACAGAAGTTACTACACCACAAGACACCACAACAAACAACGAAGTACAACGTACTGTTTTGTTAGAAGAATTTACAGGGGTAAGATGCGCTAATTGCCCTGCCGGTGCAGAATTAGCGCAACAATTGGCCAACGAATCGGGTGGAAGGGTTGTTATAATTTCTATACACAGTAGTGGCGCTTTTGCCATACCTTATTCAGGTGAAGTCGATTTTAGAACCCCACAAGGTGATAAAATTGAAAATTTGTTAGGTAAAGCTTCGGGTTATCCTTCAGCGGCTATTAACCGTAATTTATTTGATGGCGAACAAACCCCAATTGTTACCAGCACTTCGTGGAGCAAGTATATTACCAACCAATTAGAAGAGGCACCAACTGTAGATATTGAGTTAACTGCCACGCTCAACAATGGAATTATTGAGGTAAGCTGTGCGCTAAATATTTTAGAAGATATTGCCGAAGATGTAAAACTTTCTGTAGTTGTAGTAGAAGATGAAATTGTTAGTCCGCAAAATGTAAATAGTGTAAAGGTTGATGACTATGTGCATCAACACGTTTTTAGAACAATGCTAACCCCTTTTGATGGAGAATTATTAACTACAGGAGTTTTAGCCGGAGACCAGCTCAACAAAAGTTATCAACTAACAGAAATTTCAACAACTTGGAATACCAATAAACTAAGCCTAGTTGCTTTTGTACACGGCAATGGTTCGAGTGGCGTTTATCAAGTAGTAAAAGCTAAACTTTAATATTGTTTTTAAAACACAAAATTAAATTTTATCGTATATTTGTTGTTATAGCAATAATTTAAATAAAATAATATAAATGACTAATACAGATACAATAGCAATTCCTAAAATATACAATGCCGCAGCAGATTTTATGCCACTAAACGGTACTGATTATTTAGAGCTATATGTAAGTAATGCCAAGCAAGCAGCTCACTTTTACAAAACAGCTTTTGGCTTTCAGTCGTTAGCTTATGCAGGTTTAAAAACCGGTATAAAAGACAGAGAAAGTTATGTAGTAATACAAGATAAAATACGCTTAGTGCTAACCTCACCGCTAAAAAGTGGCACAGCAATAGGCCAACATATTGACAAACATGGCGACGGTGTAAAAGTAGTTGCCCTTTGGGTAGATGATGCTACCTATGCCTACAATACCGCAATTGAAAAAGGTGCAAAAAGTTATCAAATGCCTCAAACCGAAAAAGACGAATTTGGTGAAGTAGTGCGATCTGGCATTTACACTTATGGCGAAACAGTTCATGTTTTTGTAGAGCGTAAAGCCTATAATGGTGTGTTTTTACCAGGCTATGAGAAGTGGGAAACACCAGACTACAACCCAACATCAACCGGCTTAAAATATGTTGACCATATGGTGGGCAATGTAGCTTTAGGGAAGATGGATTATTGGGTAGAATTTTATGAAAAAGTAATGGGCTTTGTCAATATTTTGTCTTTTGATGACAAAGACATTTCTACCGAATACACCGCTTTAATGAGTAAAGTAGTCAGTAATGGTAATGGAAGAATTAAATTTCCGATCAACGAGCCAGCAGCAGGCTTAAAAAAATCTCAGGTTGACGAATATTTGGAATTTTATGAAGGCGAAGGTATACAGCATATTGCAGTAGCTACTAACGACATTATAAAAACAGTACGAGAATTAAAAAGCCGTGGCATTGAGTTTTTGCGTGTACCCAATAATTACTACGATGTAGTGTTAGACCGTGTTGGTAAAATTGACGAAGACCTTGCTCCGTTGAGAGAGTTGGGTATTTTGGTTGACAGAGATGATGAAGGTTATTTGCTTCAAATTTTTACCAAACCAGTAGAACCACGGCCAACAATGTTTTTTGAAATTATACAACGTAAAGGTGCGCAGTCGTTTGGCAAAGGTAACTTTAAAGCCCTGTTTGAAGCCATTGAGCGAGAGCAAGAGTTGAGAGGAACATTGTAACAAATTATAAATAAACATAGTAGTGCTGCAACTGCTTGGTATGCTAACCAAGCAATTGTAGCACTAATTTTCTAAAAATAAAGCATTTTAAAAAAATAAAATATACAAGCCAAAGCGTATTTTTGAGTTAATTATATAAATAAAATCAAGCTATGCCTCTTTATCATAAATTAGGGAAAATACCAAGCAAACGCCACACCATTTTTGAAAAACCAAATGGAGGTTTGCATTACGAGCAATTGTTTGGAACCGTTGGTTTCGATGGTATGTCATCTTTGTTGTACCATATTCACAGGCCAACAATGGTAAAAGCAATAGAAAATGCAAAAGACGTAACACCAAAAGTTGCAGTCACCAAAAATATGACCGCCCGCAAACTAATTGGTTTTGATGTAACACCAGAGGCCGATTTTTTAGATGCCCGAAAAGCCCTAATGGTAAACAACGATGTTCATATTGGAGTAGCCGCCCCACGACAATCTATGACAACCTATTTTTACAAAAATGCCGATGCCGATGAAATGTTGTTCATCCATAAAGGTAGCGGCACTTTAAAAACACTATTAGGTAATATTAAATTTCAATATGGCGATTACCTAATAATACCACGTGGAATGATTTACCAAATAGAATTTGACAGCACCGAAAATCGAATATTATATGCCGAATCGTTTCACCCAATTTACACACCAAAAAGATACCGCAACTGGTTTGGGCAATTGTTAGAACATTCCCCCTTTTGCGAACGTGATTATATTTTACCCGAAACTTTAACCACTCACAACGAAGAAGGCGACTTCATAATAAAAATAAAAAAGCAAGGAATGTTGCACAGCTTGGTATATGCCACTCACCCATTTGATGTAGTCGGTTGGGATGGCTATAACTTTCCCTATGGCTTTTCAATACACAATTTTGAACCCATAACAGGTCGGGTACATCAACCACCGCCAGTACACCAAACCTTCGAAACCAGCGCCTTTGTAATATGCAGTTTCTGCCCCCGCTTGTACGATTATCACCCAAAATCAATACCAGCACCTTACCACCATTCCAATATCGATTCCGACGAAATGCTTTATTACGTTGATGGTGATTTTATGAGCCGCACCAACATTGCACCCGGCCACATATCATTACATCCTGGCGGCATACCACACGGCCCACATCCTGGCACTTACGAAGCCAGCATAGGCAAAACCGAAACCCGAGAACTTGCCGTAATGATTGACACCTTTAAACCCCTGCAACTTACCGAAGCCGCTTTACAAATAGATGACGGCAAGTACTACAAATCTTGGTTAGCACATTAATTTTTAAACATAGTAAAAAATTATTTTATTAGAAGCGAAACAGTTAAACCTCTACTAACACCAGTCCCGCCATCCGCTATATCTTTTTGCTCCGTAAACTCCACAAAAAGGATGCCGCTACTGTCGGGGCTAAAATGGAAACCTAGCTGCTACCGCAAAGAAAATTTAATAATTAACTTTATTTTAAGCAATATCGGCACCAAGTTAGTAATGAAAAATAATTTACCACCTTTATATTCACCTAATAGCTTTTGTGATTAAATTTGCTACATTAATTAGTTCGATTTTACGGTATAAATGACAAAGCAAAGCAAAGCCGATTTGATAGATGATGATTTGAATTTTATTAATGTGCACGGCGCAAGGGTACACAATTTGCAAAACATTAGTGTGGCCATACCACGCAATCAATTGGTAGTAATAACAGGCATTAGTGGCAGCGGAAAATCGTCGTTAGCATTTGATACCATTTATGCCGAAGGTTCGCGGCGGTATATGGAAAGTTTTTCGGCCTACGCACGCCAGTTTATTGGCACTATGGAACGGCCCGATGTAGATAAGATTTCTGGGCTAAGCCCCGTAATTTCTATTGAGCAAAAAACGACCAACAAAAACCCCCGATCAACTGTTGGCACAGTTACCGAAATTTACGATTTTTTGCGCCTGTTGTTTGCACGAGTTGGCGAAGCTTATAGTTACGAAACAGGCAAAAAGATGGTGCAATATACCAGCCAGCAAATTGTAATGCAGTTAATACAAGATTATGCACGTAAAAAAGTAGTAATATTAGCGCCATTGGTAAGAGGGCGAAAAGGGCATTATCGAGAGTTGTTTGAGCAGCTCCGCAAGCAGGGTTTTTTAAAAGTACGTATAGATGAAAAGATGACAAGCATAGAACCCAAAATGCAAGTTGATCGATATAAGGTACACAATATTGAGGCGGTGGTGGATCGCTTAGAAGTAAATAAAAATGAGGTGCCACGCATAAGCCAATCAATTGAAAAAGCCTTAGATATGGGCAAGGGTTTAATGATGATAATGGATTATGAAACTGGCCAAACCAAAGCGTTTAGTAAAATGTTGATGGATCCTGAAAGCGGCATTTCTTACGAAATACCTTCGCCCAATTCGTTTTCGTTTAATTCGCCTTATGGCGCCTGCCAACGTTGCAAAGGCTTAGGTTTTATAAAAGATATTGATATGAAGTTGATTATTCCAGATGATGAAAAGTCGATTAATCAAAAGGCAATATTACCATTAGGAGAAGTGCGAGATAACTACATTTTTAAGCATCTGCGAAGTTTCTCAAGAAAGTATAAATTTACTTTTGGTACAGCAGTTAAAGACCTACCAAAAAAAGCATTGAACAGAATTTTGTTTGGTGATGAAATAGAAACGGGTATTGATTTTGACTATGGTAACAGTAGCGATGATAAACCTTACTACAACGATTACGAAGGGGTAATACCGATGTTAATTAGAAGTTTTAATAGCAGCAGTTCGGATGCTATTAGACGTTGGGCAGAAGAATATATGGTACAAGCCAAATGCCCAAGTTGCGATGGCGCACGCTTAAAAAAAGAATCTTTACATTTTAAAATAGATAACAAAAACATTGCCGATATTGCTGAAAGCGATATTAGTGAAGCTTACGATTGGATAGACACCTTGGCCAAAAAACTGAACAAAAAGCAACTGGCAATTGGTAAAGACGTGATAAAAGAATTGCGATTGCGTATCGGTTTTTTACTAAACGTTGGCTTAGATTATTTAACTTTTAACCGTCCGGCACGTAGCTTGTCGGGTGGCGAATCGCAGCGTATTCGTTTGGCCACACAAATTGGTTCGGCCCTTTCGGGCATTACTTATATTTTAGATGAACCCAGTATTGGCTTACATCAGCGTGATAATCAACGACTGATAGTTGCTTTAAAAGCACTGGCCGAAGCAGATAATTCTGTTTTGGTAGTAGAGCACGATAAAGACATTATGTTAGAGGCCGATTATATTATTGACATTGGCCCTGGTGCTGGTGAGCATGGCGGTAAAATTGTTGCACAAGGTACGCCAAAGCAATTTTTAAAACTGAACTCGCACACCGCACATTATTTAAGTGGTAAAACTGGCGTGCCTCTGCCAGCGCAGAGACGGAAGGGAACGGGCGATTTTTTATTACTAAAGGGAGCTACTGGCAACAACTTGCAAGCAGTAAATTTAAAGTTACCTGTTGGTACTTTTATTTGTGTTACCGGCGTAAGTGGTAGTGGCAAAAGTAGTTTAGTAAACGAAACCTTGTATCCTATTTTAAACACCTATTTTTTTAGAGCTAAGAAAAAACCATTGCCGTACAAAAGCATTGAGGGGATAGATTATTTTGATAAGGTTATAGAAATAGATCAGTCGCCAATTGGAAGAACGCCCCGCTCAAACCCAGTAACTTATATTGGTGTTTTTACGGAGATAAGAGGTTTGTTTGCCGATTTACCCGAAGCTAAAATTAGAGGTTACAAGCCAGGCCGTTTTTCGTTTAACGTAAAAGGTGGCCGTTGCGAAACTTGCGAAGGTGGCGGTATGAAATTGATTGAAATGAATTTTTTGCCCGATGTTTATGTGCCTTGCGAGCAATGTTTTGGTAAACGCTTTAATAGAGAAACTTTAGAAATACGTTATAAAGGCAAATCGATAAGCGATGTATTGAAAATGACGGTTGAAGAAGCGGCTGCTTTTTTTGAACCCATCCCAAAAATATACCGCAAGATAAAAACCTTGGTAGATGTTGGTTTGGGTTATATTAAATTGGGTCAATCTGCACCAACACTTTCGGGTGGCGAAGCACAACGGGTAAAACTGAGTAGTGAATTAAGTAAGCGTGATACTGGGCAAACCATTTATATTTTAGATGAACCAACTACGGGTTTACACTTTAAAGATATTTTAATGTTGTTAGAAGTGTTGAACAAACTGGTAGACAAAGGCAACACCATTATGGTTATTGAACATAATATGGATGTGATAAAAGCTGCTGATTATATTATCGATCTTGGCCCAGATGGCGGCAGCAAAGGCGGTAAAATTTTGGTTAGCGGAACGCCCGAGCAAGTAGCGAAACACAAAACTTCATCAACGGCTAAGTTTTTAAAGGCAGAGTTGGGACTATGATTTTTGTGATGTGGTGATGGGTTGTATTTTCAATAATGTAATGCTTGGGGATACTGTGCCTCCAAAGCAACGCAATCGATCGCAGCACGGCGTTTGTTGGGGGTTTCTCTTTTAACCCACCGCCCTCATACTGCCAAATTGTGGAGCGTATTGGAACAATTTGCGCAGTCTCTATCAAGCATTCAGATTTAAATTAAATATCATGCCTATCATATAATAAGTTTTATTGCATCGGTAACAGCCTTACAAAGAAACAACAAAATTAACATTTCTATAAACGTTCGCTTTTGCAATGCTGCATAAAAAACCCACATTAGTTTACTAATGTGGGCTTCTATTTTAGAAAGATTACTTAAATCTATTCGTCATCGTCATCATCTCCTTCTTCTTCATCGTCGTCATCAGATCCGTCAGTTCCAT
>Ga0209093_1000078_pt1 | contig 50123 bp, 62 predicted proteins | sample SidtaG_4_FD_187450 | JGI IMG/M metagenome (GOLD analysis project Ga0209093, IMG submission 187450) | Marine algal microbial communities from Sidmouth, United Kingdom - Sidmouth_Male1 metaG (SPAdes) (version 2) | ecosystem: Host-associated > Algae > Red algae > Unclassified | place: Sidmouth...
TGGATCCACCGTATGACTCTCTTTGTAGCCCCCGTTGGCGACTTCTTGGCGACACAGCTCCCGCCTGTGTCGCCTCGAAGTTACCAAGAAGTAACCCGGAAAAGCGAGTGGGCAGAACCGCCGACGATGTGGTTCCTTCACAGAGCCACAGTCATATGATAACAACACCTGAAACCCCGCGCTGGTCATAGCATCGATCTAATAGACGGCTCGCGGAGCGGCCCTCGCTCTCTCTGTTCGACTCTGTCAGCATCTCATGTTCAAAAGCTGGCCGGATATGAACTAAGGAACAGTTCTGGACATGAACTGAGGAGCACTTCCAATTCTTTTGCCCGTGATGATAGCGAAAGATGATCCTGGGAGGCAACGTACGATGTCTGGCCTTTTTGTGTCCCCTAAGAAGCTATTGGAGAAATTTAACGATAGATAAAGAAAAAAGAGCAAAAAAAAATGGACAAGAAGATACCAGCACAGAAAAGGCTGCTACAGCCGTTCTCACAAAAATGTCACACTCCAACTGTTCCAGAAGAGTTCCATATCGGCCTCCACGGCCCCTCAGAGGCCATTCTGGAACACTTCTGGCACTATTGCAGTGCGAGAGTTCTGTGAGAACGGCTGTAGTAGCAAAAATGAGTGTCGATAGAAACAGCTGGCAGCTGTACGTTCTCTTCCTCTGTCACCTTGGCCCAGGCAGTTTGGGGACGAAGCCATGATGCTGGACGCGCATGTCGCACCTCGGAGAGATCATCACGTTTTGCGAGTGAGTTTTTGTCGGCTTCCTTATCCTAAAGGTCAACGTCACCCGTCTCAAGATCCCTGAGCTCATCGCGCATGCAGCGGACGACAACTTTGCGGGCCTGGAGGCTCTCGGGGCACAGGAGCTTGGGGTACTCCGTCCAATCCGCGTACGTCTTCAAGCATGCCGCGCATGCCGCTCTCACAGAAGTCCACACCTGACTCGGCTCAAAAAAGAGTAGGTCAGCTACAATAGAGGCCACAGCGGCGTTCGATTCCAGTTTTCTCTCCATTTCTCTTTCCCTGTCCTTGATTTGTAGTCCGTACCCTTTGCTCGAAGTCTCACAATCGGGAACCGCAGCGTCCGCGACCAGGGCTATCCCTGCATCAGTCGCCACAATCACACGTTCCAAAGATGCCTCAATGATGTCAACATCCATGTACAATGCCAACGTACGGTACGCCAGCAGTCGCGGAGAGTTACGGCTTAGGTTGAAAGGCGAACGCAGGCCCCTTCTCCATGCCACTTTTACCTTTCTTCGTTCGTTTTCCCAGCAGCTTGCACAGTAATCTATCCTGGTCGCACTCTTCTCAACCGCATTGTTAACCACAGTTCTGCTAGATGGCGCGCGTTCTCTGTTTGGCCCTTACAGGTGTCCAGGAGGCGCTAACCACGACATGCAATCATGCATTGGCGAGTATACCGCGTGACTGCTCGTTCTGGGGCTCACAGAACCGTTTCTGAGCTTGTTGATCATTGCCTGGCCTTACCTAGAAAAGGAACGAAGGACCTCATCTTGCGACGAGGGAAAGCCAGTGAGCAGCAGAATGATGTTCAAATGGGCCCCGTTGAAGTAGTCAACAAGCGAAATCAGTCCAAGTCAGATCCGGAAAGAACGAAAAGACGAGTGGCAGCATGCGCGCGACATGGAATCGGGTGCCGGACGAGTTCGCGGGAGAATAGGTCAAGGGCTGCAGCAAGGTACTCTATGACAGCTCCACACACTGGGGAGCAGCGTAGAGTCGACTGCACGAGAGTTGGGCCCAGGTGTCCCGTAAACATGTTTTCAATCATCAAGGTCACTGCTCGACATGGCCACATAGGAAGCAGCGGCGAGAGAGGGGTCTAGGGACTCCCCAAATAGTGTAGAGTCCGTACCTGCGACAGCGAGTACCAGGCCTATGACAGGCAACCAGCGTGGAAGGAGAGGTCGAGGGCGCTCCCAGTCAACCGATAGGCGTCACCAGAAAAGATGATCAACAGGCCTGGCACGGGCTCCCAGTGTATCAGGGAGGCTCGGGTGCTGGACAAGGACACAGAGAATCCGCACAAGTAGCCGTGATGAAACTTCTTCTCACGGGGGAGCAGGGCGACGGGACACACGCTGCGGAGTCAGAACGACGGCTACGGGACGCATGATGCTGAGTCACGTAGAGGAGCAGTGGGACCGGGTCCTGCGGGCGCAGAATTTTCACAGATCAATGGACCCGGTCCGGTAGGCGTCCGCAGGGAGTCAGTTCTCTTCGTGAGCTCGCACAAGAGATGCCGCCACTCAGGCACCTGACCGCGTCAAGAATCTGTATGTGTAGCTGAGTGCGTTCTGTATTTCCGGGGCGCGGTACCACCTGTCGCACAATCGCTAGCAAGAGTCGCAGGCGTAGCATCACTATGGCACGCAGTGGAAAAAGAAGCGGACGTCGAGGGTAAGAAAACTTCGTGTATTCGAGACTAGCTGCGTCCTCGACGAGGGCCCCCGCGTGGATTGATGTCTGTGAAAAAGAATGATATTTGGTATTCCAATACGTTTTCCGCCTGTTCGGAACAAGTGACTGCAAATTACTGGCTCCATTCGTTTAGGTCGACGATTGATCTCGTCTCGACCGCACGCACCCTCCAAAGTGGATCTGCCGCCACACAAAAGAGCGTGGCGCCGGCAGATCCAACCACCACGTAGGCCACGAGGGGAAACAGCAATTCTGAACCACGGTTGTCCGTCAAACCGCCACACCCGAGCGAGCCGTCAAGGCAGTAATGGATCCCTCCACCCGAGCACATCGCGCCTGGTGGCTGAAGCCCACCGGACCGTCGTCGTACCGATCGCCGCCCAGCATATCTGTGCCACCCGTTCCGACGTGGCAACGGCGTATTCTCCCCCACCCCCCCTCGCTGCGCGCTGCGTTTCCGATGTCGACCGCCAATGGGCTCCGGCCCACTGACCCAACACCGGCAAAAACCCCGGCCCCGCGTGACCGGCACCGGTCACGCAGGTCCGCCGACTCAATGTCGCCGTTGGCATCTCGGAGTGCGGGGGCGCGATCGGATTCCGATGCCTGTTCCTTGTGGTCCGCAAATGACGACGAGCCGCGTAGGGACCCCAGAAGCAGCAGCAGCAGCAGCGACAGCACCGGACCCCCGCGTCGCCGCTTCCGCGCGCACGGCCGATCCAAAGCAAGCCAGCTCCGCAGGCGCCATCGTCTGCTGGACGGTCTTCTACACGGAGTCTCTCTCGTATATGCCTCGGACCTGTTGGCCGTCATGTCTCTCCTGACTAGCTTCCGCACCGCCGCGGACGAGATGGATGTCACTCTCGGAGAGGTCCCTTACCTGCTAGCCTACCGCATTGGCGGTGAGGCGAAAGACGACTTCGTCCAGCAAACGAATGAACCACACGGCAGCGCCGTCGGTGCCAAGTTCCTGCTCACGATCTTCTATCCGATGACTCGCTATGCGCCCAAGGACGCCCTGCACACCGCCGAAGTGGCCCTCCGTACCGTGAAGCAGCGCCATGACGAAAGTGAACGCGCTTTCTGTAAGCGGTTGATGCGGCTAGGACGCCAGATCATGGGGATGTACGACCCTGGGCAGCTTCGGTATCTGTTCCTGAAGGGGCTCCACCCCTCGGTACAGGCCCAGGCCGAGCTGGCCAACCGCACGTGCACCACCTTCGACGAACTCTTGGCGCTCCTGCACAAGATCCGCGATGGCCTTCGTGCGGTCAAGGTCACCATCGGCACAGCCGACCGGCACACGACAGCCAAGCGCGTCCTGCAGCTCGGCTCCAGGAGCGGGGCGAAGATTGAACCGGTTCTCTGGGCGGCGCCGCCAGCGACGACGCCGGATGCTACGCCGCCACCGAGCCGGCATCCAATGGGTCGGCCGCCACCGCAGCAGCCGTTCCAGGCATTTACACCTACGGCGCCTGAAGCCCGGACACAGTCCACCGGGACGGAAACCCCATGGGCTCGCCGGCAGGGTGTCCGGATGGTACGGCCGGCCATGGTCCCCCTGAGCCAGGTGCAGTGCCACCACTGCCGCGGTTTCAGTCCCTACGCCCGTGCATGTCCCTCACCCGACCGGACTTTGGGGCCACGTGCGCCACCTGCGACCGCGCCGGGACCCCCTGGCGCGCGTCGCCCCGCGTTGTGCCCTAGTCGGATGCAGTACGCAATGGCAGCCATCGCCGGTGACCCCTGGGGTGCCCCGCTGGCGCCGGACGACACCGGCTCCCTCAGCGGAGGCGGGCCCGTCGGCGCCGCTCCTGGGGACTCGAAAGCGGACCCGGACCCGAAAATGGACCGACTTACCTCTCCCGGGCCGGGAAACGTGCACGGGGCGTGCCGCTAGCGGCTCGGACGTCCCGTGCCGGCCCCAGTCCGCAGGATCCTAAGATACGGGTACACCGTGTCCTGGCCGCGGTATACCGGCAGTATGCTATCCCCGCGGCCCTCGGCTTTGATGACGCGCGAATACGGCTGATGACACCGAAACTAGACACAGGCGCCGGACCCTCGATTATCCGAGCGGATGCTCTGCCCAAGGGCTGGAAGAAGCGGCTGCGTCCACGCCCGCATTTTCCCCACATTCTGGACGCAAATAAAAACCCTATCTCCGCCCGAGGGAAGATAAACTTGCGCCTACGCTCCGGTGGCTTTGCCACGGACGTCGAATTTGTCGTCGTGAAGGCGCTCGACCAAGCCCTGACCCGATTGGGTCGGGCCGACGTCCCTCTGACTGCCAAGAAGCGCCAGTTCTTCCAAACGTCCGTCGAGTACCTCGGGCACGTCATATTCTCCGGGGAGATGCATGTGCACAACAAGAACCTGGCGTTGCTCGCGAAGGTGGGTCGCCCGCGTACGAAGACGCAATTGCATACCTTCCCTGTCATGTGCAACGTGTACCGACGTTTCGTCGCGAAATACGCACGAATCGCAGCTTCCCTGAACCAGCTGACGACCTAGGCGTGCGGCGACACGCTTTTGGCGTTCACTCAGACGCAGACCGCCTCTTTCACACGTCTACGCGACGTTCTGGTTCATCCGCCAGTCCTGGCGCTCCCTCGCCGCGACGCGCCGTACACAATCGACGTCGATGCGTGCGACACTCAAATGGGTTGCACCCTGCTCCAAGAGCAGCCGCACAGCGAGCTGAAACCCATGCGATTCTATAGCCGCGCCATGCAGCCCGAGCAAGGCAACTATTCGGCCACCGAGAAGGAGTGCTTGGGCCTCGTCTGGTCCGTGCTCCACCTCTGGAACAATGTGGAGGGTTCGCGGTTCACGGTGCGTACAGACCACGAATGCCTCAGCTGCATCTACCGGTTTACGACAGCCACCGGTCGTCTGCTCCGTTGGCGCCTCCGCTCAGCGGAGTTAGACTTTGTGGTGAAGTACAAAAAGGGGGCGGACCACCACCTCCCCGATGCCCTTTTCAGAATGCCCACGGCGGGTCTGGACCAGAAGGAGCTGGATGACGAGATCTCGGGCTTCCTTTTGGCCCAGGCCGCACGGGGCATGGACGCCAAGAACTTCTCGGCGCCGGAGCTGCCTCCCCCAATCGCCGCGGAGGAGCTCCTCCGCGCACATAGCGCGGATGGCCATTGCCAGCAGTTCGGCGCCGTGATCTACTCGGGAAAACCGACGCCGTTCGTCCTTGATGAGAACGGCCACCTAGTACGATGTCAACCGACGACGGACATGAAGCAGGTGCATATCCCCGAGACCCTACGCGCCCGCGTGATTGGCCTTGAGCACTACCCGACGTCCAAAGATCACCCTGGCGTGCAGCGTATGTACGCTTCCATGAAGCGTTGCTTCTATTGGGAGTCGAAGATTGCCGACCTGTACGACTTCGTCCCGCAGTGCCCGCCGTGCGCGAAGAACCGGCTGCAGAAGCGACGTCAAACGTCCCCCATGACCTTGTTCCCACCATAGGAACCGCTGACCGAGGTTTGATTTGACATCCTCGGCCCGCTGCTCAACACGGTTGACAGAAACCGGTGAGTGTTCGTCATGTCCGCCCGCTTCTCGAAGCTAACCCGTACGGTTGCGCTCCGACGCATCACCGCCGCTAAGGTCGCGTCGGCGTTCCTCACCGCATGCGTCGCGGCAAACGGGACCCCCTACTGCGTCCTAACGGACCAGGGTCGGCAGATGGACAACTCGTTCTTCCGCGCCGTCCTGAAGATCCTAGGCACGAGAGGCAAGAACACGACGCCCTACCACCCGCAGATCAGCGGTCAGGTGGAAAGAGAAAACCGTACGCTGCTGAGCCAGATCTGGGCCTTCTGTGAGGAGCACCCGCGACTGTGGGACCGCCTCCTCCCCGCCCTGAGCCTAGCCTGCAAAACCTGCCCCCATACGGCTACCGGTATGGCGCCGTTAGACCTCTTGATCGCTCTCCGCATGCCCAGCCTCTCTCTGTGAGGGCCTAGCGGGCTCGTCTCCGCGGGCTTTCGCCGATGGCTCGCCACTCATGGTGAAGCGCGCCATTATTCAGGGCTTGAAAAAGCTCATCCCGAAGATGCCCACCTCCTTCGGCAAGTACCACTCTCGCTACAAGCCAAACCGGGACAGCCGGGTGCGGCCAACGAACAAGCGCATGGCGGTTGGAGACTTTTTCAACCGCCGCTCCCACTGCAGCGGGCACACGCTGCTGCCCACGGCGCACGGTCCGTTCGAGATGCTCGATACGGATGGCACTGTCGCATTACGCGGCCCTGTTCACGCCGTTTGGCCGGCCAGGAGGTCGATGGAGCGCCGGGCTACGCGGATGACGTGTCACGCCGCGGTTCGAACTGGTGGCGCTGTCGGTGCTGGCTGGGATCTTCATTGATTGTGGGTCTTTTGCATTTGTATGTCAAGTGCTTGAATTATCTGCTTCACAGTAGGGGGGTCCACTGGTATAGATCCCCAGATCTACCCATGGTGAGACTATTGTGTGGGATTCGGGGCCATTTGGGCCCGCTTGCTCAGTTAGCTTAAGGGGACAGCGGGGCGCCCGTGGCCCGGCTTCTCCACAAAAAAAAACTGCGTTATCATCTCCTTCCTCCATCTTTGCGCATTCGGGTTTTCTCCTAGGTGGCAGTGTCAGCGGGCGAGAGTAGAGAAAGGGTGTGCGGGCTGGTTTCCTCAGCTGGGCAGGTGTCCTTATCTGTTTCTGTGGGCGGGGGTGACACGCCGTCTTATGCGACAAATTGGTGGATAAGCAGGGGCTTTCCTGGCTCATGCAACGACAGCAATGTCTGAGAGGGTAAAGCGCTCTACCAGGTCGGCTCCTTCCAGACTGCGGGAGCCGCCTCTCGGTTCAACAAGATCCTCCTTGAAACGTCCGGGCACATCCGGAGCGGGACTGTCGCACCCTTCCCTGAAGGGGTGCACTGGCTCGTGATCGATTACGCGCACTCCATCACCGAGAACGAAGTCGTGTCGGACGTGAACGGCGCCTCTCTGGGCGCCATAACGTACCTGATGCCTTCGATGCCCGTTTGCGGGACCTGGCGGAGGCATGCGGAAACGTGTACGGCGGGGACCGGCTGAAGATGGCGCTCATCCAGGGGCTACCCAAGAACTTGCAGGTGGACGCCCAAAACTACAACCTCCAGTTCACAGAGCACACCCTGCAGCAGCTCGCGTCGCTCACCGAGGGCAAGCATGAACAGGTCAAGCCGCTCCAGCCGCTGCAGCAGCCCCCCCCCAAGATGTATCTGGCACGACCTTCTCGTCGCGCAGGACCCAAGACGCCGGTTATGGCCGTGAGCGAGTCATCTTCCCAGGCCGGTGGTCGCCTGCAGGGCTGGCGCGGATTCGTCACGCCTTCTTCGCCCCGTGTAGCCCGGGGGGGGGAATGCCCGAACCGGGTACGGGCGTGCTGGTTTCTCAACAAGGAGGAACACAACGCGGCAGCCCGTCCGGATGTGCCCAAGGAACCCCAGGACGAACTATCCCGAACGGGGATCCAGTTCGCCAAGGCCGTCCGCTGGGTAGACCGGCAGGCCAAGAGCGCCTCTTCTGGACGGCGGGACCCAAAGACGGTGCACAACCTCCGGGTTGCGATCCTGCAGAGCACCCAGGAGAACCTGTACACGGAGAGTCCTGAGGACTGGGACTCGCATACTGAGGAACAGACCACGACCACGGGTACCTGGGGATCGGGAAACGAGGTCGGAGAGGTGCGCCCTTAGGCGCCCTCACGTCTGTTCTAGGCCCCGGTGATCCTGTGTAGGCCTCAGTAGCATTCCTGGGCCTGTGCGGTCGTCGACTACAAGCCAAGGTAGCCGCATGGACACCGTGTGCCTGTCGGGGTACCTTGCATGTCTTGCGCAAGGTAACTTTCAAGGTTAAGACTACCTTGAGTTTCGGAGGTGAGGACCCGGTTTCTGCGGCCGCGGTTGTGGACACAGGGGCCGGACCAAGCGTCGTCATCGACGACCTGCTCCCTCCGGACGGGCTCATCCATGCCTGGCGTGTGCCTACCCGCACCCGGATCGTGCATGCCTCGGGGCAGGCTCTCAAGGCTCTCGCTTGACTCCCCCGGACCCTGCATGTACATGAAAAACCTATGCATTTCCCTTTTACTGCTTTGAGGCGCCTCTCGGTCCCGCTCATTATGGGGTGTGCCTGCCAGCGCCAGTACACCAAGGCCATTTTTCCCCAGGACGGCATGATCACCTGGACGACGGGCGCTGTCTCGGACATCCTGGGCTACCATCTTGGAGCCAGGGTGCGACAGTACAAGGCACCGGCTCAGTTCCGGGTCCGCCAGAACGAGCTGGCGCTGGCGGGCGCAACGGTTCTCCCCCCTGGTGCCCAGACCGAGGTCCGAGTGGTGGCACGGTCGACGAACATTCGTCTCATCAAGGACCGGGCGGAGTTCCTGGCAAAACGCGGGCTGCACTTGGCCACGGGCATCACAAGACGGTGCACCGGCAGAAGTCCTTCACTGTCCTCCGGGTCAATCTGGGTTGCAAGACCAAGATGTTTGCCAATGGCATCCTAGTGCGGGTCGCCCAGCCTTTTATGGCGAAGCGAGACTTCTCTCCCGAGGGGCCCTTCTCGCCGTCCAACAGGAGCTCGCGGCGCGACAGGAGGTGGACACGCACGCGACCATGGACATGGCGGAACGTCCGCCGGAAACCCCGGTTGCGCCGCCCCCCAAGGAGCGGGAGACGCGAGAGGTGATCTGGGCGGGCGTGCCCGATGAACTCCATTGCAAGGTCCACGGACCTTTCGATCAATTCAAGCGCATGTGGTCGGGAAAACTGGGTGAGCTCAAGGCCACCACGCATGACATCCAGCTCAAGCCAGACGCCAAGCCCGTGTACTCGGCTCCATACAGATCTGGACCGCACCGTCGCCTGAAAATAGAGAAGCAAGTCAAGAGAATGCTCAACCTGGGTGCTACAGAGGCCTCGGACGCCGGGTGCTCCTTCCCGGTCGTCGTCGTGTCTAAGCCAGGTGGCCACTTCCGGGTCTGTGTGGACTCTCGCTGGAAGAACGAGCGCACGGTCAAAGATGTCTTCCCGATCCCGAGGATGGACGACAGTCTGGACCCCCTCGGCGACGCCACGGTGTCTTGTACCCTGCACTGTAACTCCGGGTACTGGAAGATCCGGTTGGCAGCCGAGGACAGAGACTATACGACTTTCACGTCTCACGCGGGCTTGTTCCGGCTTCTCCGGCTCCCGTTTGGTATGGTGAACGCGCCAGCGTCCTTCCAGCGGGCGCTTGACACCATCTTGTCCGGATTTCTGTTGCAAACGCACCTGGTGTACCTGGGCGACGTGATCGGCTTCTCCCGGACGGTGGACTAGCACGTCCGGCACCTCCGTGAAGTCCTCCTCCTGCTGAGAAAAGGCGGTATCTCCGTCAATCCCTCCAAGCGCCACCTGTTCCAGCAAAAGGTCGAGTGCCTGGGGCATGTCGTCCGTCCAGGGCAGCTGCTGGTTAACCAGCAGAATATCAAGAGCCTGGCGCAAGCGCTTTTCCCTCGTAACCTGACAGAGCTCAAGAGCTTCCTGGGCATGTGTAACGTGTACCGGCGTTTTATCAAGGGTCACGCCCACATCGCCAAGCCCCTGACAAAGCTTACCAGCAAAATACTCCCGCACGTACTCCCTCCCCTGGATGCCACCCAGCTGGCGGCCATCCAGGACCTCGAGGAGCGCTTGACGTCGACCACGATCCTGGCGCTCCCCCGACGTGGGGGTCTCTTCATCCTGGATACGGAAGCCTGCGCAGTCCAAGTCGGCTGGACCCTCTTGCAGAAGCAACGGGACAAGAGTATCCACCCGGTCGGCTACTACAGCCGGGGTTTCATCCAGGCCGAGAAGACGTACTCCAAGACCGACAGAGAATGCCTGGCCGTCGTCTGGGCCTGTTTTCTTTCCGCCCATACCTCGAGGCACAAGAGTTCCTGATCCGGAGGGACCATTCCAGTTGACGCTGGCTGCTTGACATGGACTGTGCCGATTCACGGATCGCTCGCAGGCGCCTCCGCTTGTCGGAGCTCCGGTACAAGACCCGCTCCAGAGCGGGAAGGGAGGACCACTGTGCCGACGCTTTGTCGCGTCTCCCGACGCTGGTACCGGATCGGTCCGTCCAACCGGAGCAGATTCCCTGCCTCGCTCAGGCTTGCTCTCCCCGTGGCTGGGTGGCGCCGAACTACGGCGAGCCAGCCAAAGAACAACCAGTCACGCTCGCGCACATGCTGGCCGCGCAAATGGGGTATCAGCCGTGCCAAGATCTACGGAATAAGATGGACCAGAACGATCACTCACGCTTTCAGGAGACCAAGGAGGGGCGTATCGTGCGTGTCGACACCCTAGACGGGGCTGTCCAAGCGCGCGTCCCGTACATCCTGCGTCAGGGCCTCCTGCGGTTGGAACACGACGTGGTGCGCGCTGGTCATCCTGGGATTAACCGGATGTACGCCGCCATCAGGCGCCACTACTACTGGAAGTCCATGGCCGCGGACGTGTACGACTGGGTGGCCAGTTGTGCGTCTTGCGACAGGAACAGGACTGTACCAAGGCAACGCACGGCGATGCTCAAGTTGTTTCCGGCGACGGACCCCTTCGCCAGCACGTCTATGGACCGCATCGGTCCCCTGACAGAGACCAAAAGCGGGACCGTCTTCCTCCTGATCATCATAGACTGTTTCTCTAAGCTGGTACGAGCCGTCCCCCTGGCTGGCATCACAGCGACGGACGTCTCTTCGGTGTTCTTCCGCGATTGGATTTCCGTGTATTGGCCCCCGGGCACAGTCCTGACCGACAATGGACTTCTGCTCGCCGCCCTGTTCTTCCAGGGTGTGGGCAACCTCATGGGCATCCGGAGCCTGTACACGTCCATTTTCTACCGTCAGACCAATGGCCAGGTCGAGCGTTTCAACAAGACGCTCTTGGACCTGTTCACGCACTACATCGAGGACCACCAGGACAAATGGGACGAGCTCGTCTCCGTGCGGGCGCTGGCGTAAAATTCGAGGCCCCACCGGACAACGGGCGTTGCCCCCATGGTCACCCCTCGGCGCCTGAGCAGCTCTTCCCTGGAGCGGATGCCGGACGGCATGACGCCTGACCCGAGCCAGACGGTGGCCGAGGCCAAGGAAGCCTTCCTGGAGTCGCTCAGGGCCGTGCTCCCCCGAGAACGGGACTCTGTTTCCAAGACACAAGCCCGGTACAAGAGTGACTATGACAATAAAATCCGCCCTCGCCGAGTGTCGGTGACCAGTGGTGACTGAATGTACCTGCGGAACAGCACCCGGAAGCACAAGCCCGACCCGAAGGTGACCGGACCGTACGAGGTGTTGGAGTCGGACAGGAGAACCTACCTGATCGACCAAGATGGACTGCCGTACCGCGTTAGCGGCGACCTCATGGTGCCGGCGGGACCGGTGGAACCCGCGAACCAGCCCAAGCAACCGTAAGTGGCAGTACCAGACGCGCTCCAACCCGGTGGGTCCGAGTTTGTGTTCGAGCAGTTCGCAGACCACATCTGGGATGACAAGGGGGTGCTCTGGTTGCTGGTCCGCTGGTTAGGCTATGGGCTTGAAGACGACACCTGGAAACACTCGGGTCGCCTACCGGTGGCAGCAGTGAACCGGTATTGTCGCCGCATGTTCTTTCTCCCTCAGGACTATGAGAAGGCGGAACCGGGTCGTGACAACCGGGAGGCCTGACAAGACAGCCGAGAGACAACAAACCCTCGTATATGCAATTTCTATGTCTCACGGTCCATCCCTTGCGAAGGGCCCGCTATCTTTCCCGGCCAACACTAAGCACGCTCATGCTCCCTAACACGACCGACACTGACCTGAAGCGCGGCGCCTCAGTCCAGACGACGACGCGTCGCAGACAGGCTTCCAAAACCGGACGGTCCATCTTGGCCCCCGTAGGTGCGACCATAGCCATGCGTGTTCTCAACCGGGATGCTCGGCCGAGGACGCGACTCGTACCAGCTGGTCCCCCACGTCTGGCTGCCTCCACCGCCGGTACAACTCTGGGGGCTCCCAGGGGCGTCGGGATACCTGGTCTCTATGGCTCCCGCGGCCGCTTCCCGACGATCACCGGTGCCCGACCCACGCGCGCGCCAAGTACTGGCATGCTCCGCCCGCCGAAGATGGTTTTTCTGCCGCTGCTGGTGGATGCTCAGTAGGCGCCAGAGCTGGTCGTTCAGGCCGACGCGAGACCACCCCTGCAGGACCGCTTCCAGAGCTCCGGGGTCCTCCACCCGGTGCGTCTCCGCCCAGGTGAGCAAGTCGTTTGACAAACTCCCTAGCACGTCGACCAGCGAGACCAAGAGCACGCTGGTGGGAAACCCAGCCGACGCCCTTAGGAGGCTCCCGAAAAGACTCTCCATCCAGGCCTCACCCTCCGACCCCAGTGTCGCCAAGGTATCTGACAGGAGTGATTCGGGCACAGGGGGGGGCAACGGCAAGCGGTTGGTCGTCACAGACCGGGCCACTGTACTCACCCCGGGAGGCACAGGGTCCGCCCGACTCGAAGGAGCTGTTCTCGCTAAGGTCACCGGGCTGGCGAGGGGGGTAGCGCGGGGAGGCGGCACCAGTTGATGACCCGGGAGATGTAGACCACCCAAGGGCGAAGAGCCAGAACCACCGGTTCGCTGCGCCACGGCGAACGCCCACCCCGACGGGACCCGGACAGACGCGAGTGGAACTGGGGCGCGACCCAGAGGCGCCGAAGGCAGGACCTCCATGCAAGTCGACGGGATCGAGTACGCCGCGGCAGCAAGGGGGTCCTGGATGACAATGCGGATCTAGTCGGTGCCGTGTCGGGTCACCACCGTAAGCCACCCATCCCGGTCACGGCGGGAGGTATCAAGACGTCGCACAGCGTCGTGGAAGTCTTCGTCCTGGACCGGAAGAGCCGCTCGCAGAGCCAGCATGTCCTGGAAAACGCCCAAGGCATCCGCATCATCACTGGCGAGCTCCTCCGGCTCGCGTTGTTTGACCCAGCCAAATAGGGCTTCCGAGAACAGCCAGAACCGGCAGTCAAGCGCCTCCTCGTATCTGCGGTTGCACGCCACCACCAAGGACTCGGTCACCCAAATGGCCATCGTGCCAGAGTGGGCGTCCCGACATGAACGGTAGATCTCATACCGGGCGTAGTACGCCACAAAGGAGCCCACAGTGGTGCACCCAGTCGGGGTGTCCATATCGGAGAACCAAGTGGGCTCCGCCGCGAAGAACTGGTTGCGCATCACAGGGGGCAGGAGCCGAAACTCTTGGTGGTTCCTGCCGATCAGGAAGCCTCAGAGACGCGCCCATTGCTCGGAGTTGGAAAGAAAGGACGGGGGCATGATGGGTAGCCGACGCAAGTACGGACCCGGAATCGGCATGTAGAGCAGCTTGGGGTTCGTCGCCGGAGCGGCCAAGGCCTTAACCCCGGACACCATCTCCGCCAACCGCCCGGGGTACTCGTTCTCGATCGGCGCTCGGATAACCGGCGCCGAGATCATGGAATCGTAGCAAACGGCGAGATCCCGGACCAAGCAATCGGAGAGGCCGGCAAGACAGGTCGCCCAGGCGCTACCCGGAGCCCAAGGCGCGCAGTTAGCCCCAAGAGGCAGACCCGGAGCGGCGTGCACAACCTCCCCAGCGCCGCGGTCAGCCGAGACAAGCGCCGTCGTGTCCAGACGCGTCAAGAACCCCCGCCGCTCCTCCCTGGTCCAGATAAGCGGCGAGTCGGGGCGCATGGCCAGGAACTCCTGGATGCGCTCCGCCGTGTTGACGTCCTCGGGCGGGGCCAGAACGACACCCGCGAAAACCCGGTACAGGCGCACCAACATGGTGGCTGCCAGAAGACTCGGCGGGGGCGCATCGCCCGGCTTTGCCGCGGGCAAGGCCACGCCAGGGATGACGCCACCCACGGGCGCCGGGCTGGTGCCAGGGGGACCGCCGTGCTCCCCAGGGTGGTCAACCGACGGCGGCGCTACCTGCACGGACCCCAAAGACGACATCTTGGCCTTGGTCTGGGACGCCTTGATCTTGCCCTTGGCTTTGGTTTGGGACGCCTTGCCCTTGTACCTGCGGCCTCCGCCAAGGCCGGACCTCCTGCAGGGGATAGGGTGGGAACTGGGGATGGCGGGCCTTGTCCGGGGTCCCGCGGGGATAAGGTGCGCACCCGTGGAACAAGACAAGGTGGGGGCGGGGGGGGACGCACGAGTGGACTCGTCCTCACCCCGGCTTGTACCCTCCTCCTCGCTCTTACCCCGGTCAACCCGCGCTCCAAGCCCCGACGACCCTCCTCCCCCTTCAAGGTCCACACACGCGCGCGGGGAGCTGGTCGGCCCCGAGACCATGGCGGAGGAAGGCCGGGCACGCACGCCACCCCAAGAGATGCACGGGACACCGAGGGGTCCTGACGAGGCGCCCGTGGGGGAACCGCCTGGGCTGGACCGAGACGGTCCACGCTGAGAAGGGAGCTCTATCGCAATACGCGGCCCGGTCCACGCCCATTGGCCGGCCAAGAGGTTGATTGAGCGCCGGGCGACGTGGATGACGTGTCACGCTCCGGAACGGACAGGCGGCGCTGTCGGTGCTGGTTGCGATCTTGAATGATTGTGGGTCTTTTGCATTTGTATGTCAATCGCTTGAATTATGTGCTTCACAGTAGGGGGGTCCACTGGTATGGATCCCCAGATCTCCCCATGGTGAGACTATTGTGTGGGATTCGGGGCCATTTGGGCCCGCTTGCTCGGTTAGCTTAAGAGGACAGCGGGGCGCCCGTGGCCCGGCTTCCCCACAAAAAAACTGCGTTATCACCTCCTTCCTCCCTCTTTGTGCTTTCGCGTGTTTTTATGCGTGGCCGTGTTAGCGGGAGAGAGAAGAGACAGGGTGCGCGGGTGGGTTGCCTCAGCTTGGCAGGTGTCCTTATTTGTTTCTGTGGGCTGGGGTGACACGGCGTCTTATGCAACAGGCACCTACATCGCAATCGACCAAGGCGACGGCGAAGGACGGGTCAACCGTAATGACGTCACACCGGCACCGCGCCCGGTGTCGGGACCGGATCTGCAGCAGCATCGGCTCACATAGGCCTTGCTCCCCGACGTGAACTCCTCTGATGAGGACCCGACGTGGGACATGGACCGCGTGCTGGCTATTTGCCACGACGCCGATAACGGCATCATGGCGAACGTCCGGTGGGCCACATATAGCCGGGGCCATGACTCGTGGGAACCCATTTTGGGTTTGCCGCAGCATCTCGTCATCCGCTTGGCAAAGCAGAAGACGTTTTCGCTTCCGGACGACGCCTTTCCGACGACGCCCGTCGTCCTCGCCCCGGGCCCGCGGCAGCCCGATTTGGTATGCGTCGCGGTCCAGCAGCACACCGACGAGACGGGCACCGCGCTCGTCGATGTCCGCTAGACGTCCTCGACAACTAGCCACGAGGAGACTGTCCCTGCCCTTTGGGCATCCTCCCTCCTTGCGGAGTTTTCTGATGACCCACCACCTGCCCACTGGGCACTGGGACGCCCCGCTTTCGAGAAACTCGATGCGGTCTGGGGCCCCCATACGGTCGACCTGTTCACCACGGCCGCGGAAAATTCATCTGACTCGGTTCCTGCCCCTTACCCCCGCGGACGCCGCTGGCGGCTGCGCCGCGGCGTTTTATGTCGACTCGGAAGTTGAGAACGGGTGGGCCAACCCCCCCGTCTCCTTTTTGCCACAGGTCGTCGCCCGCATCACCTCCTACCCTGGTGACCTCACCCTCGTCGCCCTGAGCGGGAAACACCAGTCCTGGCGGGCGCTCGCCACGCGCTACTGCGCCGCGCGAAAGCAACGAAACTTCCCCTACCCTACGTTCACGGTGGCCGGCCGCACAGCCTGCTCCCCGCCGCCTGTGTGGCGCGTGATGATATTCCGCTTTGAGAAGGCGCATAGAACCCGGGTCAGCTCCGGCGCCACGGCTTGGCGGAGCCGCTGCCGAGGACCAGTGGGCCGACTGCCCCCCGACTCGTCGCTGTAGTCATAGACGAACCGCTCGTCGGCAGACGTCACACTATCCGCCGCCCGCACCTCGTTCAGAATACGACCAATGTTGTCCTCCATGTTCGTTGCGCGGCGCAGCTCCTTGACGACATTGACGCCACCGTCCAGCGCCTCCAACACCGTGAGATCGCTGGAAGTCCGAAGGGACGCATGCAATCGGTCCACGCCATTGCGTAGCACCCAGCTGATGGCCCGCCCGACGGCTCTGGCCGGAACACCGCCTGCCGCGGCCAGGAGATTCACTGCTTCCGCCGACAGGTGCGCCTGAAGCGCGTCGCCTTCCGGCGCGATGGAGCCCACGCGGTACCCCTTGTGGTACGCTGCGTATGGCGGCTCCACCTCCTGCCCTTCGGACGGACGCGGGCTTTTGCCCCGCGTGGCCCCCCGGCTCCGCCGCGACTCGGTTGCCCCCGCCGCCGACCGGGCGGCGCCGTCGGTGCCGGCCGGCGTCCGGCCACGCCGCGCGTCGCCCTATTGGGGTGCCGCCGTTTCGCGCTCCGCCCGCTCATACGCCCCCGCGGTCACCGGCGGCTTCCACCTGCGGGCAGACCCCGTCGGCGGCGACCACGACCGCTGGCAGCTCCCCGCGGATTCCCCCATAGACGCCACGCCGCTCCGTTGCGACGGAGCCGGTGGCGGCCTTGCCCGACGCTGCGCCTGGCCACGAAGAGGGTGTTGCGTCTCGCGCCTCGGCGGCGTCCGCCCGCGTAGCGGCGCGGGCGTTGGTGACCGCCGTCGCAGTGGTGACTTTGACCGACGCGGTGACGCCAACTGTCGTGGTGACGCCGACCGACGCGGTGATGCCGACTGGAAGGGCGACCCCCGGCCGGGCGTCCGCGTCCGCGTCAGCGTTGTTGACGCCTTTGCCGGTGGCATCCACGACAGTGACGGCCGGGCCCCGGCCCGGCCACGCCCCCCCGGCTACGACCGCGTCTGCGACGCGGCCCGCCACGACGGGGACTCCGAGCGTGCCGCCGCCCCGCCCTTAGGGGCCTCGTCGCTGCCTCCGCTCCGGGTGTGACCCGCCCCCGCGTCTCGAGCCGCCTCCGGCGGCGTCCGCGCCGCTGCGCTCGTCGACGTCACGCGCTCGGCCCGACTTTTGGAGTCGACGCCTCAGGCGTCCATCGCTGGTCAAAACCCGTGTGGGTTCGCCACGAGGTCTTCCTGCGCGGGAAACGGCGTCTGCCCGAACCGCAAGCCCGCGGCCTCCACCACATCTATTGTCAGGGAGCTTCACCGCCATGCCTTGCAGCAGCCGCTGCAGCAGGGCATGCTCGTCCGTATTCCCAGCCACCATGTCATCCAATGGGAGACGCTCCAACCGATGGAGTAGGGCGAGGGAATCGCGATGAACGCGCCCGCCGGAAACGTCCGCCAGCAGCGTGATAGCGGTGAGCTGCATGCGCTCCACCCCGGACATATCCTGAAGGCAAGTGCGGTCGTCCACCATCATGCGGTCGTAATAATACAACAGCACGGTGGGGTACGCCACGTGAAACCCCCTCGGCTGCTCCAAGTCGTCCACCGCCGACGGCACGCGCCGCCAGCCGCCGCCGCTCAACCGCTTGGCGTGCTGGCCGGCCGGCATCAGGTATGCGACGTCATCGCCCTGGCACGCCCGGACGTTCACCTCCTTCCGCGCTTGATTGCCCGCAACGCAGTCCCCCTCCGTCAGAAGGTGCGTCAGACTCTGCCCAACCCGATCGGGTTTTGGCCGGGAGCTGAATTCCGGCCGCTCATACGGCGGAACCGGCCGCGGCGCCGCCCCCGCGCCCTCCCGTCGAGCTTTCTTGTCCGCCGACTTCCCGTAGTAGTACGCCGCCGCGTCAATCGCTACTCGGTGCTGCGCATCGGCGGTCTGCACGTACCCGGCATCCGCCGCCGTTCGTAGAATCGGAAGCGGCAACTCCGTCAGGTACTTCACCGGCGGAAGCACCGCATCGGGCATGAGGCTCATGAGCCGTCCCCAGCAGTGTGCCATCCACGGCACCCACTCGTGGAGGTCCCCGACGTCCCCGTCTGTCCTCACGAACGTGTAAGCCGTACGGACGAACATAGCCGGCAACGCCGACCCGAAGCGCGCCACCTCCCTGCTGAAGCGGACGGCCAACTCGCCATTGCACCGCAGCGAGTGCACCTCGGGGATGCCGTCGTGCCAAAAAGCCATGCGTAAGCCGGCCCGCATGCGGTCGACCGCCAGCTGGTTCCGCGGGTCGGGCCCCGGCACCTGCGTCTGTTCCGGCACCCCGTCGTGGTCCGCCATTACGTCTTCGGCGTACCGCCGCAAGCCCGTCTTGACTGCGTACATTAAGAGAGGCGCGATGTAGGCCATCGCCTCCGCTTTCCCCGGCCCGCGCCATCCGCCCGCGCCGCCTCCACGCGCGCGCCGCTGACGTCCGCGCGCGCGGCCTCCGCTGCCGCCGCCCGCGTCGTCGCCGGCCGCAGCAAGGCGCGGTGTCCGCCCCGCCGTTGCGTGCAGCCCGCGCGCGCGCTCTCAAGTGGGCCGCGTCGCTTGGGCGACTCCACCCGGCGCTCTCGCGCTGGCGACCCCCCACGGATGCTCGGCATACGCGGCCCCGCATCCGTCTTTGCTGGCGAGTGACTGCCAAGTTTTGGCCCGGCGGGGGTGTTGCGATCGGCCGGGGCTATGTCCAGCACATATGCCCTTGCCGGCACTTGCACCCGTCTCTCCGTACTTCGGATTGCGGGCTCTGGGACGGCTGTTCCTCAATAAGTAGCCCCCCTACGCGGACCCGGGGATAATAGTTCGTCTCTTTTTCTCGTCTGTTCACGTGTTGCTATTCTAGCGCCGGCCACGGCTCTTGCCGCCTCGTCTTGTTCGCCATCTACATCTTGGCGCCTCTCTTGCGTCCTGGAATTTTCGCGCCTCTGCGCCGTCTACGTCGTCTTGGGAGGTCGACCCTTTGGGTCCTTCTCTTTTGTATTGTCAGAGTTGATCCAGGGGACTTGCTCGCGCCTTCAGTGTTGTCACAGACGCTGCACAGCTCCACGAAAGGGTAGAACAGCTGTGGATGCACCTGCACTGTACAACTGACCGTCTCTGCTCTCCTCCGAAAGGGTGGACCGTACAGTTCCCTCCGAACGGAAAGGCCAACTGTGTCATCAGCATCGTTTTGTCTGCATGCACGTCCAACTATAGGCTCTGCGGCCACCTGAAAAGGCGGACCACCAACGGTATCCTGAAAGGAAAGTTCTGCCGTCAGCATCGGAGCTTCAGAACTGCTGACACGGATCACAATCGGTGTTTCGGTCCCCCGTGAGGTCGAAGAGCGCACAGCCCCCCAAAAGAGAGGGCCAACTATCCCGAGAGGGACGGACAACTGCGACATCTACTGTGCTTGAGGCTCGCCATGCGGAAATCAGCGTGGTCTGTGGCCTCCGGAAATGGTTGGCTGTGAGTTGTATTCCAAAAAGGACCGGGGACCCTCGGAAGGGACTGACGAATCGCAGAGCTACCTGCTCGTATGGTCAAAACTCTATCGCTGGACAGTCTCAGGCAAGTTATGGATGGGGATGGGGACACGAGTTGGTGTCGTTGCAGAGTGGGTGACCGGAGCTCGTCTCATGACTCTCCGAATGAGAAAGGGCTCAGAAACCGGCAGAGAAACCAGAACCGGGCGGCACAGCCGGACATGTCTCAGGCGCACGTGCTCCAGGCCGAAGCTGCGCGGGCGCAGCGTGTCGCTGAGACAATGCGTGTCGCGGCCCATGCCGCCCAGCGCGCCGAGACTCTCTCGCGGCAGTCTGCTTTGCGCGCCCCTCAATTTGTTGCGCGCTCATCAAGCGGCGATATTGTTGGCGTTGGCCGCGGCCGTGCTCGCGGCCGCGGTTAATTCACGAGGCGAAGTTTTCAAGCCGGTTCTCATATCGGCGGCGATGGACACGCAGAAACTGTAGCACACGAAGGTCTCGGCAGACCAGTACCCGACCGAGGTCCGGGAGCCTCGTCACGGACCCGATCGGCGCCGAAGCGCGGGGAGACAATGTCTGCGACGCCCTTCAACCCCGCGATGCCGCGCCTGCATCTTCAGTGACGTGGATGTGCGGCCCCGGATGCTTCTGGAAACGCCGGCGCAAACTGCGGGCGTAACAGTGAACGGCCGTGTCGGATCGCGCCTCGGTGCACGTCGCCCACGCGCCTGGCGACGGAGTGCCACGGCCATTGGCTGTCGCACTAAGGTCTCTTTCATTCTATTAGACACGCAGTGGTTTTGATCGCATAGTTGTCATGCTTGCTCCAACCAGTTTCAATCTTTGCAGGAACCTCTGATGACGGGTTTCGCTTGAGCACACCAAAACTCCCGTCGAGAAGCACGGTTCATCGGCCGCTGTGGTGTGTACACCTCCGGCGGCATTGATCTGGTCATGCCGATACCGTCCGTTCCGGACCATCTCAGATTTGGTCGAATCCAATTCAAGCTTGATCCCTTGAGGGGCTACTTTACTCAGATTCAACAGAGACAAGAGATCAGCACGCGATGCTCGCGCGACCACATCCGAGGATCTTTGATGCCGGAAGCGCCGCGAATCTGACTCGAAGCGCTGGCGCCAAGCAAGCCGTCTTGACATGCTAAAATGTGTGACTCCCTTAACACATTTCTCCGTCATCGCCCAAATCCCAGCATGCCCACGCCGACAAAGTCACATTCACTCCGCGTCCTCCTCATCCTCGTCCCCCACATCGTGCTGCGGCTCAGCCCAGTCGCCACCGTGGTGCGGTCAGCGGGCTCCTACAGGATCTCTGCGGCATTGTTAACACGTTCCGAGGTGAAAATAACACGCAGCCTGCCAGCAAGAAGGACGACCTCCCATGTGATGCGGCGCTCCGCGCGCACGCGCGTGCACGGCTTCCGTGCGATTGCACGCGTGGTCGGCATTGCAACTCACTGTGCAAGGAAACACATAGAGCATTCAGGCGCGAGCAGATGGAGCGTCGGGTGCGCGAGGGGGCGTGCACCGGAAGGGCATTGGGAGACGGTGCGGGGCGGAGGGGCGCGCATGGAACCTCTAGGGCACGACACAGTCGGGGGTGGCCGTGGCGCGAGGCACAGCGCACGGGCTCAGTCGGCCACAGCAGCCCGCAGTGTGCAAAGCTGTGGGAAAAAAAGGGCGCGCGCGCGAAGCGCCTGATTGCCCAGGCTTGCCGATTTCGGATCAAAAACGAACAGTCGGCGGATCAAGAAATCTTCAAAGTATCCCCACAGTTCGGATGGACGATTTTAGGTCGCTGCACGATTCTCGCTTCTTTGCTACGACCGTCTTTGCAGGCCTCTGCAGACCATCGTGTCAGCTAGAATACCACATTCACGGGCCAGTACGACTTGACAGGATCTGGGGACATCGGCTGGGCGCCATATTTCTTGATGGTGTCCTTCCTTGTGGGGTGGGGACGGAAAAAAAGCCCCCTGACACAGTTTTGTGCTGTGTTCATGGACGACGATGAGACGCTACTCGAATGCCTATTTGTGCCATTTTCCGGAGAAAGGATGCCGAGTGGGTCTCTAATGCGCTCGAATAATCCGCCGGCAAAACGCTGTTCATGCGGCCGAGCTATAGCCAGGCAAAAAGAAACCTGTTCTCAGGGGGCTCATAGAAAGGGATAGACTTTGGCACGACTGAAGGCATATTGGCCACCAGATCATTGCTGGCAAACTGGAGTGACCAGAACTGGAGATTAGTTTGGGACGCTGAAGCCGTCTTCGTCTCTAGATTCGATCTGATCCGTATAGATATGTACAAGAGGGGTGTTCCACGTGATTCTTGCATTCCCAGATCACATCGGTCCGCATGGCCAACACCAACATTGGTTGGGAAAGCCTGGATTGCGTTGAGGTTTTCTGAGATGCTCCAACAGAAGAGTTTTGAATCGCTTCTCCGCCGCATCTGGACACAGGCCTTCTTTCCAAAAAAAAAAGGAGCCCACTGCATGGTTGTGAACGCCCCTTTGCCGCTGAGAGAACGATAACGAGCGTCGTCGGTCAGGAGCAGCACCGGCGCCCACAAGACTGATGCACACGTATGAGCCCCTCTCACGTGAACAGAAACGCCTCGGGTCTTCTTCAAACTGGAGTCAGTATAAAGTCAGATAGAAGGGTCCTACGGTCCCGTCAGCCGAACGTCTCACTGGGATTTCATGACATTGCGCTTGCGGTCTCAGTGCGGTGGCACACGCACGAGAAGACATGCAGAGCCATGTTTTGTGCTCCCTGACATGCGCGAAAAAGTTCTTGAGTCGCACATGCTTTGATTGGAACCTAAAATATACAAGGATAATCCAACAGTGCGATGTTTCCACCCTCAGCTGTGCTGTGGCGCTGCCCAGGTCGAGCTTGCAAGAACTTTTGGTTCCATTATGAGTCATGTACTGGCCGGAGCCGATCCATACGGAAGCTACGGTCATCTTGTCAACAGAATTTGGATGCTGGACAATTGTCCAATCGCGGCTGAAAGACGACAACGCCGCCAATGCCGCGTAGTTCTGACACACATCAAAGTATTGAAAAGCTCCCTGCTGCTTCTTATCGTTCGGCGACTTGCACTTGGCGCATTGCGCGGGACATTGAGCAGGACGTCAGCGACAGACGGCATGGTCACGGTGTCAGTCGCGCAGGTGAGCACTCCGGGGCTTGGACACGCTGTGTCGATCATCCAACAATCACTGATGCCATACTAGTGTATTCCGAGTCCTCTTGTTGCATAGAAGCCATTTCAGGAGAGAAAGAACTAGCACTCGCCAGTTCAATGGAAACAAGAGCGCTCTCACGGGCGTTCTCTGGTGGCAGCGCCACAAAAGAATAAAGCAGTGAAGCACAATCGAGGAGACATGATGCGCTGTTCTCGGCGACCGAGGCTTGAAAACAAAACCTGCCAGATACGGTAGCAGTACGAAGTTACTGTCACAGCAGGATTGGGTGTTGAACTGGCGTCGAGCCTTTCCGAACTCATGCTGACAGCGGCCATGTACTTGTCAAAAAACTGGTAGGTTACATTATTTCTATATGTGGAGATGAGAGCGCGTGATGATGGTTGTGACCTTTCGAACTCAACCGGCCCAGACGTCCCAGTTGACTCTGCCGCGCGCGTCGCGTGTAGATGAGCAATCGTAACTGCGTGCAAAGGCGATCATAGCCCGATAGTTGCTGAAAGATGTGACACGAAGCCTAATGGGAAAAGAACGTGGCCTGAATGTGCGGTCATGGAGGCGTTCGTCAAGCGAATAGGTACCAGGTTCATGATAACCACGTGTATCTTGGCATTTCCTGTGCAGCGTAGCTCTCAGAACTGTGATACGTTCGACCTGACTTGATTTCGGAAGGGACGGCACGGACAACTTTGCTGGGGGGAGCGTGAAGCTTGGTCAATGCAACCTACTACGGCTTCGAAATCCAATCACGCCCGGGAACGTGCAGCGCCGTTGACGGTGTCGGCGGCCTCACAGCCGATTTAGTTGAAGTTGGAAAAAGGTGCGCGGTCGCGACGTCCCCGCCCGAAGCGAAAGTGGGTCTTTTGCTGGCTGTCGCACTGGGATGGCGCCAGCCTTGCTCGGTCGCTGAGATTTTTGGAACTCTCAGAGAGCTCTTCTTGAGAGACGTCGACATAGCCTCGGAGCTTGAGAGCAGCGGCACTGGGGGCATCCGCCAATGCGGCCGTACCAGGGCCGCTCATGGGTGCGTTCATTCTCGCAGACAGCTAAACTTGCATGGAGCGGTCTCACAATGCACGTGCGAAACGAAGCACGACGAACTGCACACCCTGCAAGTTGTGGGCGGAAGCGGTGATCGCTCCCACACATGCGGCTGCTCCTCCGTGATTGACATCGACAAAGCGGGCTCAGCCGCCCGCGCGACCGAGCTCGGCAGCGAATCGGCTGGTACTAGCGGTCACTACCTGTCCGAAACCGGTTGTTGCGCACAAAGGCAGGCAGCGCGCAGTCGCGGCGAGAGAGTCGATGCAATAGCTGTGCACTGAACACACATGGTCAACTGACAGACGGGCTGCCCAGCAATGTTCAACTAAAAGATGCGCTGTTCTCGCATATTCGACTGATATACGTGCTACACTGCCACGCACATGATGTAGGGAGAGAGGCTCCAACGAAAAAAACCTTCCCAGCGGGAAAAAAAACGATTGCTCTATGGTCTCCCCGCTCGACGACCCTCGACCTCAGCCCCGCGTACTCCCCTTCTCAGCCAACCAACATCCGACAACCGTACATCCGGGGATACGCGACTGGCACTTTCGGCCCACATGTGCTCGACCAAAGCATTGTGCAAGGTGATGTGGTTCTGCGCGTCCTTGGCCTTCGTCTCGGCCATACGCATGTACCACGCCGTCCCAACCAGCGCGTTTTGACAGCCTTGTCTGTCATTAAGTTGAGCTACAGATAGAGGCCCTGGCGCGCCCAATAAAGCGCCGCAGGTTGGACCATCGTCGTTAACAAAGGCGATTCTCAAACGCGACCTCGCCATAGACCGCCGGCTCCCCGTCCACACGGAAGTAGTCTCGCAGACGGCGTACGCTCCTGGGTCGAATTCGCAAGGCAAGTAGAGGCGACGGCCTGGACGGGAGCCTCCGACACGCATGCGCACAAGTTCTCCACGCACCAAGCGAAGCGCGCGGCGCGCATACAGGGTAGCTGGATCCCACCGCATGACAGCCGTCTGTATATCATCATCAGCTACATCGTCTTCCTCGATCCACGGAGCCTGGCGTATGCCGAGAGAGTTCAGAGCGGGAAGATGACGGTGCCAACGACAGGAGCGTTGTGACAACACGCCCAGCCATCCCCACCCAGTCGGGGGGGAGGTGAACCAGGCCGTGTCGCCGGGTAGTCTTGTCGGGGAGTACCCGCCCAGGAAGGAGACCCCGAAGAGCACACACGCACGGCGTCGACGGAGGAAGACGCCCCGAGAGACAAACACGAGTTGTGTGACCGGAATTTTACTTGCCCGCGTCGAGGGCCTCGAGGCGACATTCACGCCTCGCCTTCTTATCCCGTCCGCTGCCCTCAGACCCTCCCAAAACCCCCCTCAGACTCCCTCAAAAAACACTCAGAAGACCCTCCCCTCAGGGCACATGGGGCCAGTCTCAGCGGAGGATGGCCGAGGATTCGGACACCACCTTGACTAGAGGCGGGGAAAGGGTGTTACGTGACACCCTTGCGGCGCCCGGGTGTCAGGGGAGCGGTGTAATGCTGGTCAATGGTCCAAGTCGGGTATACACAAAGATAGGCCCTTAACTGGGGGACTGCCCTGGGATTTACTAGCTGCAGGGACGTCTCCAGATCGCGGTCGTGGTGTATGCGCCACAAGGTGATCACAAGTAGATCTCCACCGGATCGATTCGAGGTATGTGTCAGTAGGACATATTTCCCTCACGGAAGCTAGCTGCCGTTTCGAACTGACCGGATTCGGCCGCCCATGACGCTAATCCGTGTGTCCTCTCTTGACTGGGGGAGAACTGGCTCCTCGAGTGTGGGGGTCAGGTGTCCGGCCGTCACAAGCGTGACATCGACCACGAGACGTCGGCGTGCGTGGGCCGCCGCGCCCAGCTCCGCGCTCGCCACAAGTAAAGGCCCTGCGCCCTCGGCCACGACCAACGCGGCGGTTGCTCCTTGGGGAAGCGGCATCAGCGGCTGATGTGGTCGCATCAAGTCGTCCCTGCAATGCCGCCTCCTCATCGGCGTCTGGAGCGTTGGCATTGTCCGCGGGATGGCCATCAGCATCTTGCAGCGGACGACGCATCTCGCGCGACCTCCACTCCCGACCCATGTCGGAGATGGCCGCTGCAGGGGAAGACCAGAAGGCAATATCGGCGCGGTCTGCTGCCGACCTGGCCAAGGAGTTGAGCGCCACAGTGTTGGAAACAGCTTCACGCTGCATGGTGGCGCCCATGCGGGAAGATGCCCTGGCGGTCTTGTTTCCGAAAGGCCGTTCTTGAAAGACACTCGTCTTGCGTTGTTGCCGGCCACGCGCGTACGTTGAGCTACTTGGGTCCATGCTGACGTCCTCATCCTCTTCGGTCAGGCCGTAGAGAGGATCATCATCACACAGTTCCGCACCCGTTGCACCGTACGGGCTTGGAGGACGGCGCGACGCACGCATAGCCGCCACAGAAGCGGCGCCGCTAAAGCGGTCCAGCCGCCACAGGATCCCCCAGTAGGGCAGCGCAAGGCACTCGAGCGTTGCGACCACCTCGGCCTTGAAGCCCTCGAAGGGGCTCAGGCCGTTGTGCTCAGGGGCGTACATGAATAAATGGCACTCTGATATACTGGTTAGATATCCTCGGATATACTCAGACTGCAGAAGAGCAAGCCCGATTACGCGTTCTCTTATCCGAGTGCCGCCGCCATTCTTATGGCTCTGAAGCGGATAAACAGAAAAACAACGACTTACCAGTCGTCAAACGAAGGAATCCCACTTCCTCAGGACACTTTACTCGCCAGGCGGCTCAGAACGCGCGAAGCCGGCAAAAGGCACGCAGCATTACGTTAGACGCAAAATGGATAGCAGTGAGCCAACTCAGGGCAAGTCGTCGAAGGCGAGAGTGATTCGAAAACGGGGCGATTTATCGTCTTTTGTCGTTCGCGGTAGCTGACGGGCGGCCTGTACGACTCAAAACACTTCGTGAAGGTTAACGTGAGTAGCGAGATGGGCAACGCTGCTTCCACATCTTGCCTGGCATTCGCTGTCGCGAGCGTGACAAGGCCTCGCAGAGGTCGCGTTCACAGGTTCTACCACAACGCGCTCTTCGTTAGTTCTCGGCAATCATCATCGTAAGTACGTCTTCTCTGATGTAGTTAGTGCAGAATCTGATATACTCCGAATAGAATCCCTATTCGTCCTCATATCCTACATTTCTTGGTTTCGGATATATATCCTAGCCGTACTCAAGAAAGTGCGTCAAAACGCTCATCTGATTCTATTGGTGAACACGGGCGCACAGGGGGGGCCGTTGTTGTAAACGGGATCGCACGGGGGGCCTACGGGCGTACAGGAGAGATCTCATCAATGCTGTCGTCGTCAAGGCCGGCAGACGAGGGGGGGATGGCGTCGGAGCCGGCCAAGCTTTGGCCGCAATGGTTTTGCAGAAGGGAGGCGTTGGTGTCGGTGTTGGTGTCCGCCATGCCTGGGCCGACTTGCAGTCGCGTTCGGTCTGGTTCTTACACTTGGCGGCGGTCCCGAACGTGGTCTTGTCCTTGCGCTTGACCTTGATGTGGCCCAGAGGCAATGACCTCAGTTCCTCGGCCAAGCACGAGACGGCCGGAAAAGCGCTAGAGACGGCGGCGCCGGGGAAGCGGTCCCGACTGCTGCGGCTCCCAACACTCGGGCGGCTGCGGCTCGTTCGCGTCGATCCGGCGCAGGCCGCGCACGCCATCAGCGTCCGGCCAGGTCGATACTTGCACCCGGCGCGGTGGCTCCTTGGCCTTTGCGGCCGCAGGCTTGGTGGCCTCGACACGCACGTTCGCCTCCCACTTGACGTGATGAACACAGCCAAGCTCGTCCGGGAGCGTCTCGATAAATGGAGGTGACGCCCAAGGGCACGGACACCACGGAGGACAGGTTGGGTGGTCCGGCCGAACCGTGACAGCGAGGCGGCACACGTAACAAAGTCGGAAATGAGCAGTCCGCTCCGCCGTGCGGCTTGTGTAGCCGCCCGTGCTGCCAACCCAGCGCCAGTCCCAGCCTGGATGCGCCGAAGGCCGACCCGCGCACGGGCACAGGCACCCCTCAGGGCAGATGGAGAAAATCTAGCTGACGCCCTGCGCGCGCTTGCACTCAGTGCAAATACTCCTCCAGCCGCGATGCAGCTGGACCATGGTGATAGCACGAGCGGGGGGCCCATGGGCCGGTCGCAGCGTGTAGGTGAGACCTTCCTTGTCCGCACGCTCAGTCGGCCCCGCACGAGAGCCCGAGCCCGAGTCCGATGGCTCCGACACAGAGGGCATCGCGCACGCGGGGTCCGCAGGCGACGAGCTGTCAAGGGGTGAGGAGCCGGAGAGGGGTGCCGAGGCGGCTGGGGGGATGGAAGACGCGTCCGCTGTCGCAGCCGGCCCGACAGGCGAGTCCGGCATGGTGGTGCCGTAGCGCAGCACAACGTAGTACCACCAGGTAAAGCGTCACCAAGTGTAGAGCACCGACGGGCGCACAGATCGCGTGCTGTCCGACACCAGGAGAAAAATACGCTGTTGGGAGAGAGGCCGAGCGCAAACAAGTCAGTGGAGAGCCGCCGTTGACACTGCCCCCCCGCAAACGCAAACAGAGTTAAGGCGTCGAATGTGGGCACGCCGTGCAGTGGTCAAAGTGAGCACAGGGTGCGGGCGAGAGTTGGCAAGGACGAGAAGGTGGGTGCGGCGGCGACAACGCAAGCGGAACGAGTCACCAGGGATGCGCGATCCCTCCCACGCTCTTTGCGTCAACCAGCGGGAGGGGCGCACGTGGCTAACCGGGCGCGCATGGCCAACGGGTCAGGGATGGCTAACAGAGCGCGGATGGCCCAGGGGCGCACACAGAGCCTGGCCTGGCTGAATCCGCGAACTTTCGCACAGTACAGTTGATAAACTGGCCAGAGCGAACGCGATCACGAGATGTTACGAGTGGCCCAGCAGCAGGCACTTAAGGTAGGGACAACAGAGGAGCCTTGAGGGCTATGAACTCAGATTGTGGAGACACTGGCGAAACGCTGCCTGGAGGTTGTGACGGCGTTGCGTAGGGTCAGCCGTCTAGGGACCGTTCGTCTAACCGATCGCATATCGCAAGAAAGCTGGAATCAGACGGCTCCTGGCGCGCCAGTAGTGGCCCGGGGTGCAACCCCGCCCTGCGCGTGCGCCTCCTGTCGGAGGATTGCAGGCCCGGGAGTGACACGACAGTCTCCACGTACGTCCCCTTCTGCCGCAGCCATCTCCTCGAGCGTGTGTCAACGTCTTGCGTGCGAGGTCACCCAATAGGGAGGCATCCCAGTCTATGGGTCGCGTTCACCACTATATGGCTGAAGTGATCATGGAAAATCAGCTGAGGTGTTGGATGAGGAGCGCCACGCCTCTCGCCGTGGCTCGTGCTCGACGATATTTTCTGGGCTTAAGCTCGGCCACGACATGAGGCTTCCCCGAAGAGAAACAATCGACGATTTGTGGAGTCTGACAGTTTAAAACACCACCGGGAATGACCGACGTGCTCTCCTGACGCATCGTTGTGACGTGGCTGCCGATCTGGCGGTGGGACGACAGCCGAGATCTGGAAATCACATTGTCCACGGCATTGTTGTCCACTGATTGGTCGTGGAAAGTTTCAAGTGTCCGTGTCGGGCGCTGCTCGTACCAACATTCCCTCTCTCGGGAGTGGCCACAGCACTGGGCACCAGTGCCATACGTCGCCTTGGCGGCGCACCGCAGTGGAATCTTCTGCGATGCGTGACCAGGCCATGCACGAGGCCTTTTCTCCAATAGATGCGCTTCGCGACTGCACAGGGAGATGGGTGATGTAGATCTCATGACGTCTTGATTTGATTGGCTAAATATTCGATTGCTTCTGGGGACTACGTCTCACTGTAATCCGATCTCCTGCAATGTTGGTTGCCGTGACGAGCAACACGCACTCACAGCCATTCGTCGTCTCTGCCGCTTCGTTCTCCGCTGTCTCTGCCCCGCGAGGCACGCAAAGCGTCACGGCCGCGCCGAACGCTGCAGTAGGGGCGTGCTAGACCGAGGCGTGAGGCTCGTCGTGCCCTCCTTCCTACGTACTCAGGCATGCTTCTGCATTAACGGGGCCGCCTTTGATGGTGGCCCGGTGACGACTCGGGTTGGAAATGCATTTGGGGCTGATAGAGCTCCTTGGGCCTGGAAACAGGGAAACAGATGGAAGAAGGCGGTGGCAGGCGCCGGCCCGCCCACCTCGGGTGCGTAATGCCTGAATTCACACTACAAACGCAGCGCGCGGGAGGGAGCCGCGCGCCGACAGTTGTGGAAATGAACATACACAGCTCTCTCCCCTCTGTGTACCATGTCGTCGTGCTTGCTATCTGCGTCTCCCTTTTATCACGTGTACATGGCGCGTACGGGACACGGTAGGAATGAAAACCATCAAGAAAAGCAGACTACACCTAGGAGCGGTGGCTTTGCCACTACACCACAACGTCACAACCCAAACAAGCATGCAATCTAACTTGCATACATGCACGACAGAGCGTGTGCAGCCTGTAAGGGCCCTCCCCCTCCTACCGCAAAAACCTGCTCATCGTCAAAACGTCAATGCAAAGAAAACATTCCAAGATCGCGGCCTGGCATGGGCCCTCGTGGCCGGCCAGGCGAGAGCCACCTTCTCTCCCGCGTCAGACTGACTCATCCATGATGACGTCGTCCGGTGCCGCGAGTCCCTCAGCCCTACACACCCGCCCCCGCGTCACGCACCTTGTCCTCTGCTGGCTTGCCCGCAATCTCGGCCTTTTTCAGGGTCGGATTCAACACGGCATGGTCGCCAGCCAGAAACACGCCGACAAAGGCGACTTCGTCGTCAGCATCACAGTCAGCGGCCGCTATTGCCTCTGCGCGTGAGGCCGCGCGGGCTTTGTGCGCATGGCCGACCGGGACGGAGCGGGCCTGCCACGCAGTCGTGAGTGAGACCGAGCATGGCTTGCAAAAACGAGGTGTGCCCTTGCGGGTGCAAGCCACCGCCGTAGATAGGAGAACACTCTTTGCCTGGCCGCTGATGGCGTCCAAAGTCGTGTCGCACGTCGCGGCCGCGCGGAGCGCGGCCAGGTAGGTCTTGGCCGTCCACCGCAGGTGCTTCTGCGCGTAGTGCATCTTGCTTGACATGAGGAAGGCGCGCGTGCAGTCGTCAATGGTGCTTGTCTGGAGGTTGGCCAACTGAATCTCAAGCGGCGCCGCGACTGTGATAAAGTCGTTTACGGACTTCATGGCCGCTTCAGACTGGGCGGCCGTGTACCCCTTGCTCAATGCGAGCTCGGCCGCCTCAAGATGTATGGCCGCAAGATCGCCTGCATCATCGTCCTTTCCAGCGACAGAGGCGCCGACGGCCACGCCTGCGGCCGCTTCGCGCTGAACCTCGACGTTCTTTCCGTGCATGTCCTCCCCGTGGAACAGGCCGTCAGCGGCCTTCCGCTTTGTCCCGGTGCCGGCCTCGTCCGAGGCCGCCGCGCTCTCCACCTTCATCTTGTCACTTTCGAAGAAGGGGCTCGACAGGCTAGCTGCGGACCTGGTCTTGGTTCCGGTGCCGCGGCGCCTCGCGCCTTTAAGGTCGAGCTGCTGACAGGGCGGCGATTCGCGGAGGCACCGTCCTGGACGGTACTTGTGGCCAATTTGGAGACCAAGCTCTCTTCATCGTGCTCCTGGTCGCCCGGTTCGCGACCGTCGTCGTCGCTGGCATGGTCCGAGGCCACTATCACACAATCAGCGTCCTCCTTGACGAGGACATGGTGGGCGGCTACGACGGCGGCTGCTACAGAAACGGCCTCTACAGCATCGAGGTCGCCCCCACCGTTGTCGGCGAGCAGACGGTCAGTGTCGGCCTCGGCCAGGACATCAGGCCGCTCAGTCGCCTGGTCCTCGCCGCCGGCTGGCCCAGCGTCGTCGCCGTTATCGATGCGGGCGCGCCTCAGCGTGGCCTTGTGCGCGGCCAAAATGGTAGCGCGGACAGCATCTTGGGGAGCAGCACCAGGCTCAGAGGGTGAAGCCATCACTGATCGTAAGGTCACGTGAGCCCGCGCAGCTTGTGCAAACACGCTACGGAACGAACGCTCATAGCGCAGGGAGACAACGGGGCTCTATAGCCTGCGCAGACGGCGTGCGTCGTCCGTGCTAAAAGATACCGCCGGCCGACCGCCCCCCGCGTCAGCGACCACACGCCGAGCGCCCGTCGCACGAGATCTGCTCCCCACTGAGCGCGCTATGGAGCGCTGGCACACAACCACGCTGCACGCACCGTGAATACAATGAACCCCTGGTCTTGCATAGGGCCCTTTTCTGGAGCCTGCTGCTAGGCCACGTCCGTCGAAAGAAGGCACTCTGAGGGCTTCCGATCCGCCAACGCAGGCCCTTCGACTCGTTTGCTCCGCGCGGGGACCCTCCTCGAATCCAGGGCCCTCAAGGTTTCTAACATGAAAACCGTCTGGTCAGTGTAAACTTTCTGCCCAGTGGGCCTGTGCCAACGTCAATTGCGTCACACGTGCGGAACCTTCAGTGGATTCTCTTTTGTATATGGTGAGGCTTGTGAGGTACCTCTCTGGTCTCGCCACAGCGTAGCTCTTGTTTCCGTGCGCTGCGGCTGACGCAACGCTTCAGGGACGCCCAGAATCGCACTCGGACCTGGCACCTCAGTACTCGAGTCAGACGGCTGGCTTGTTGGAATCCAGTAGACAGGATGGCACTCCCCAAACGCTCACGACTTGATTTCAAACACGGTTGCATGACACGGATCAAAGAGATTCTTATCCAGGGATTAAACGTAGGTTCCGTGATGTTCGAGCCTGATTGGCTGCTCTCATCTGGTCCCGAGCTCAGAAACGCTGGCGTGATCTCTCGTCGACGTCGCGTCTTTCGTCTCTCCGTGCTTCGTCTGGCAAAAATATTGCCCCATCAAACGACCAGTGCGCCCCCCCTCACACGGGGTACTCGGTCTCCCATCTCTTCATGCCAGAAGATAAGAGAGAGCGCCTGCAAGAAAATAGGTTGCCTTCCTCATGCGTGTGCACTGCACGTCTCACATTGCAACCGCTTTGGAACAGAGAAAAACTACAGAAAAGAAGAACGCATTCTCTGCAGGCACGTCACTTGCCCCCCGTTAGTCTCTCACCCGCCCACAGCCTCTTTTGCGCCCATAAAACACAACGTTGAGACAGGCGGCTCGTCATGGGCCCCCTCCACAGGCCTGGAAAAGGCCCATGCCTTGGATTATAACAGCTAGGGAGTCGCATTCAGCCTTTTCGTAGGCCACGTTCTTCTCGACCTTGACCTTCTTGTGGGTTTCGCGGTTGAGAGCGGCGGCGTCACCGTCGGTACCGCGCTCAATGGCGCTGCTGGCCCGGTTTGGGGCCATACGGCCGCCTCCTCCAGGACTCTCCAGCAAAACGACGTCCCAGAAAGCCAGGTCGGCACTCGAAAGGCCGTCAAAATCCTTGCACTTGGTCTCTGGTCCGGCCTTGTCGTCGGACGCGCCAGTGCTGCTCACTGAGGGCGTACCTGGCGTGTACAGGTAGACCTCTTCCGCCGTCGGAAAGCCGTGCTTGCCCCTGATATCAGCATGGCTCTTGGCCTTGTCGGAGGCGGGTGGGTCCGTCGTACAGCTGCCGCACGTCTCCTTGTTCCGCGCGTCGTACTAGGCCTCGTCCGAGGCCGCCGCCATGCCCATACGAATCGCCTCTGCCAATCGGCGACGGTGCCGAGCCGGCTTGGTTTGTTGAGCTAGAATAGCAGAGAGACGACGGGCCCCCTCTCGTGCCGCGGCGCGAGCGCGCTCAAGCGCGGCCGCGCGGGCAGCCGAGGCCGCTTCGTCCATGTCAAACACAGAGGATCAGCAGCGTGGGTGACAGGGATTCTCGACTAGGCGCACTACTCGCAGGGCGCGCTAGCGCGTCTTGCTTCGCTGCCCAAACGCAGCGCGAGACCGCTCTGAGCAGGGCTGGTTGTAAGTATGATTGAACGCAGCGATGCTCGGCTCTCAAACGTCCGCAGAGATACACACACCAAGTGGCGCTCGTCTGGAGCTCCGAGGCTCCGTCAGCTTCCCTCAGGATGTGCTCGGTGAGTTCCATGCGTCGTAGAGACATCAGGTACCGCCACACCAGTGCGAGTGAATGACGCAGACCGTCACGCTCGATGAGTTTCACGCGTCGGAGCGACCGCGGTTGCTGCCACGACAGTGCAAGTGACTTCCACTGGCCCCCACGTTCGCTTCGCGCGGGGACGGACGTCTCGGCCGTGGACCCGCTTCCAACTTCGACCAGCTCGGCTGTGGGGCCGCCGACACCGTCGTTGGAGCTGCACGTGCCCTGCCCTCAGTGGCTTTCCAAGCCGTGCTGCGTCGCTTCCGCCGAGCTTCGCGCTCCCCATGGCAACGTATTCCGAGCCTGCGCTTCCGAAATCAAATCAGGTCGAGAGTGTCACCGTTCTGAGCACCGCGCTGCACAACATATGCACGAAGACACGTGGTGATCAAGAAAATGGCATCTGTTCGCGTGACGATCGCCTCCATGACCGCACATTTAGTCCAGATTCTGTTCCCAATAGGCTTCGTGTCATGTTTATTAGCAAAGATCGGGCCATGATCTCCCTTGCACGTAGCTACGATTGCTCATCGAAACGCGACGCGCGCGGCAGAGACAACTGGGACGTCTCGGCCGGTTGAGTTCGAGAGGTCACAACCATCATCACGCGCTCTCATCTCCGCATATAGAAAAAAGATAGCCTACCCGAATTTTGGCAAGTACGTGGCCTCTGTCAGCATGCGTTCGGAAAGGCTCAACGCCAGCTCGACACCCAATGAAGCAGCTGCACATTTGCTTACGTGGTGCTCTGAAATAGTTCGGAAGCGGCTCGATGCGGAAGTTGTTGGCGCTGCTCTACAAGAGCGGAACTGGCGCCATGCTCTTGCCAGAGTCACACCCTCAGCGCATGTGCCGCACAAAGCGCAATATGCGGCACCCGGTTGCGTATGTAAGGCCCCCTTCGTGGGTTGGCGGTAGAATGTCACGATGGCGGCAGTGACGAGGTCGATTTCCTCCTCTACAGCAGCGATACCGAAAATGTTGCCTTCGACGGCACCCATCGTGAACGCGTTGATTCGCTGCATGTGTCGTTCAGGTCAGAGCAGCTTCCTGTTAAATGAGGCCACTGTGGGGACGACCATGTAACTCGTAAAGAGCGCGAATGATGAAAAGAGGGAGGCTTGGAACAGTCGTTCGCCGCCGACGACGAAAAAGGAGGACAAACAGCTCGCGACCGGGGCCTGCCGGCAGCGGCACAGTGAACCGGTGGGAGCAGAAAACCAGCCGAGAATTTCACACCATTGATGCCTTTACAGCACGCAGCTGCCCTCTCGTACTGACCAGCAACTGGCAGATGGGGCAACGCAGACCGAGAACTTGTCAACGACAGGGCCAGAGATTCCCGGAATCTCCAGCCGTGACACTGAGTCTGCATGGACGGGAAGGGAGAAGCATCCCGCGGAAGTGGGTCAGAATGGCGGGGACCGCCACTGGCACAGGCGCCTCATCTGCCTTTGGCTGCGTCGTCTATGAACGGGAAAGTGCCGTGGATGAACCCTGATAAAGTGGACCAAAGATAGCAGTACGCCTCGTCAAAGCAATGACTGTCGACGCACGGTCCACAGAAGGCGATCCCTTGGTGTTTGCATGCGGTCAAATTGTAGTCCGCCGCCGTGCATGGCCACGTGAGGTTGTCGGGGCAAAACGCGCTGTCCCGACTGCAGCGTACAGATGGTCGCGCGGGGCTCCTCTGGCACCCGCACATGCCGCAGATGTCCCTTTCGAAATACGGGATGCCAACGCGACGGCTCGAGCGTGCGATGCACCGGCCAGCCTCGACGCGGCATCCGGTCCACAAGTAATAGTTGTTGAGAGAATCTTCGAGTCAGCACTTGCGACAGAGATGTCTCTACGTGTGTCCGGGATGTTTGCGCTGGCCGGGGTCTTCGCCGTTGCGAGACGCATCGGCGGCACAGCAGCTACAGATGAGGAAGCCGCTGATGATTCCGAGACCGCCGCCGGCCTGACATTTTGGTGACATTTTGGCCACACATTTCGAGGACCCAGACAATGCGCCACTCGCAGCTGTATCGTATTGTGGAAAGTTTTACGCAAAGACGCTCCGCGCTGCTCCCGTCTGCCGCGAAGAGGACATTGAATTCTGCGAGCTGTCATTATTGCGCACGTGACCACCCCGAATGGGGACTGGTGACACCCACCGCCGTGATGTCAACAGCGCTGTATCGTCGAACTCGTATCCGGCGCAAGAGGCGCATCCGCAGCGCCGCTGCGGTCGAAATTTCGCCTGCGCAAATAAAACGCGCTGCAAAGAGTTTGCCCCTGCGCCCCGGACCGCAACTGCGACATTTCCCAGACCCTTAAAACAGTGCACACGCGTTCCATGCTGGTAGGGGCTGCGGAAAGACATACGCCTGCACTCACAGACCTCAACAGAAGAAGATTCACACATGGGGAAGTCGATCGGGAGATGATTGCAGAAAGCGGAGATAGTGGATCGGGGCGGAGGCGATTCGGAGGCAAAAGTGCAAAACTTCGTCAGTTTCCGAGCTCTGTTGCGGTAGAGCGAGGTGCCGATGGTGGCGCGGAACGAATAAGACGGGTGCGAGTGCTTGATGCAGGCAGAGAAGCCGCCGCTTCGTGTCCACACACGCTAGAAAAGGGGCGTGGGTCGTTCTACCGCGGTTACACAAAGAGGAGCCGCGTATGCCATAGACGTGTTTGATTTACTAATCGAGCCCCGAGTAAAGGAAAAACAAAACACACACACTCACACGCAAACGGACAGACGTCAGTCGGTCCGAAAAACAACGGTTGTGCACGTGGCGCACAACACGTGGAACCCACCAGGGAGGTGGGCGGGAGCGGATGTGCTGCGCCCAGGCAGTCGGTGGAGGGACGCGGCGGCGTCGCCTCTTATGGCGTGTTGGGGTGCGGGGAAGCGCAGGGCACCCCCGCGGTGTGGCTACCGCGTCGGCGGTGGCGTGTGGCCACCAGCGCTTCAGGGCCTGTGCGGCCCTAAAGGCGCCCCCCAGCAGCTCCGGGTGATCCCGGGGAATCACCCAGCGCCCTAAGTCTTCCGTCTGATAACTATCACGCAAGTCGGCGACGCCCATACGGGGAGTCAATAACCGATAAATCAAAGCATAGATTCGTGGGGTTACTCACAGAGGAGCCGGAAACCAATCGAGTACGGGCGTGCGCTCGCCGGCGGGTCACGCCGGGAGCAAGCGCCCGAAGAAAAACCGGTCAGAACACGACGGCACGACGAGGGTGGCGATGGAAGACTCCGCCAGCATTCGCTCCGTCGTGTTGGCCAGCTCAGCAATGGCATCCCGTGGCAGGTCGGCGGCGTTGGCCGCCGTCGCGCCGCCCTTCTTGAGCGAGTGAGAGGAGTAGATGGTTCCAACCGGAGCGGTCACGCCAAGCCTGGCAAGCCCGTCTCGGAGCCAGCATGTGATGATGCCGCTGGCCGCGCGGGCGGCGCACCTGTTGAAGAGGCGATTGCCTGCCGAGGCCCCGGCCGAGCGGAGGTCGGCCAACAGGCGGGCCAGCAGCTGCCGCGGCACGTCGTACGCACCGTCGTGCGCCGGGGGTAAGGTGCGGGCGATCAGCCTGTCACGGGGGGCAGTCTTGTGGTCAGGCACTTGGTAGCTTGTGCGGCCATCTGCGGGCAGCTGCACGTCGGCGACGCAGAGGCCGGTGATGTCGCCTGCGCGCTGCATCCACCAAAATTGAAAAACCACCGCCGTCAAGCGGTGGCGCAAAATCTTAAGAGAGTAGCACGCCAGCATTGCCAACCGCCAAACGACCGTCGACGGCAGTGGGATGCGATTCGGCTTGGTCTGCGCCCGCAGTAGCAGGCCCGCCCTGCGGAAGCCGGCCTTTGCCTCCCTCACCGCGGCGGCGTCGCATGGGTTGCCGTACCCGGCGCCCAGGTGCCTCTTCCGCACCGCTGCCAACATCGGCTTGAGGGACGCGGCCACCAGGCTGCCGCAGCGCCACTGGTGGCCGACGTACTCGACAATGGTGGCGGTAGTGGCGGGCAGAGAGCACCGGCCGCGGCCACGGCAGTAAGCGTCAAAGGCATCCCACTGGCCACCGAAGCGGTCGGCTGTGGAAGCCCTTACCGACCAAAGGCGGAGTAAGCGGGCGGCAGCTCCGTCAGGGCCGCCGCCGAGGGCGGAACGAGCCAGCGCTTGGCCCTGCGCTCGGCGCCAACGGCGCCCGAGCGCACCGCGTGGCGTCGTGTGCGGGCAGCTGCCCCGACCGCTACCTGCCTGCGCCGCTGCATTTCCGCTTCTGCAACGCCTCCGCTGACAAAGCGGAACACTGCCAAGCGCCACGTCGGGTGCGGCGCCGGCCGTCAGCTGCGGCCGGCCGAGAAGACGCCTGCCACCTCGGGCACCAGCCATGCCTCGTTGGCGCGCTCCACCGCGCGCGCCCACTAGCTCTGCGCTGTCCACACCGGCAGGAGGACCGTGGCGTTTGCGCCCTCGGCTAAGATCTTGTCCACCACGGGGCTGGCCTGCGCAAATGGCGGGCTCACCCAGCTGCTGTCCGACCCCGTCCACGACACCGAGAAGGCGTCCACCGCCTCGATGCCCGGGCCGTGGTGTAGGGAGTTGAACCGCGGACAGTGCGTGTTGAGGGCAGAAGCGAAGCGGTCCACGGTTTGGATGCCGTACATCTCGTCGAGGCGGGTGTAGTAATTGGGGTGCAGGCGCCAGTCGTCGCTGTCGTTTTGCCGGGATAAGGCGTCGGCCCAAGCGTTGGCCACGGAGGCCAGCCAGGACGCCTCCAACGTTACGCCCAACAGCTGCACAACCTCGTGCAGCTTCCGCAGCTCCGTCATCAGCGTGGCGGAGCGGCTGGTAAACGAATTGACACCGTGCATCGCCACGCGGCTGTCGACCCGCAGCCGCAAGACGCCCAGCCTGTCGGCCAGCTGCTTGCCGAAAGCGAGGAGGCAGAACCGCACCGCACACACCTCTTTGACGTTGATGTGCAGGCTCCTTTGCGCCATCGTGAAGAAGCCGGCGGCGGGCAGCAGGTCCTCCCAGTGCCCCCCCCACCCCCAGGGCGAGGCGTCTGTGGTGCGCTCGCCCACCGTGGATGGCCACAGCGCGCGGCCCACGCCGAGCTCCCGGCGGAGGCGGGAGAACCAACCTAGGTCCTTGACCGCGCCATGGCACAGCCGGGCAGTGCCGGTGCGTCGCGTTTGCGCGTTGTTCAATCGACGCAGGTAAAACCGCGCCGAGGGCACTGCCAGGCCGCACGACACCGCGGTGCCCGTGAAGCGGCAAAGAGCCTTTGCCGACACGCGGCGGTTTCCCACCTTTGCGGCCGAGAGTAGCGCCTTTGCGCCGTTCACGACCTTGTCCAGCAGCTCCTTCGGCAGGAGAAGCAGCCGGCGGCGCGTGTCGGCGAGGAACCCCAGGATGGGGAGCCTCGTAGTGCCGGCGGCGACGCCCTTCGTGGCGTGCACCCGCAAGCCCAAGTCCTGGAACAGCTGCAGGATATCGAGCCGCCCCGAGGTAGCCGACGCCGCCGAGGACGGCCGCTCGCCCCGCCCCGTCGCTGCAAAATCGTCGACGTACGCCAACACGTGGTAGCCCTTGAGCCGCAACGCGGCCACCACTGTGCGCATCACCTTTGTCCACGCCCAGGGTGACAGTCGCATGCCGAACGGCAGCACGCTGGGCTCTTACACTGCCTTATCCACAACGATTCGGAAGTACTTGCCGTGCGCCGGGAAAATTCGGACGTCGTATAATGCGTCTTTGACATCCCATGACACGAGGTGCTCGTCGGGGAGCACGCCGCCAAGGAAGCATGCCAACCTGTGGTACTTGAACAGCCGCGCCGCGATGAACTTGTTGATCCTCCTCAGGTCTACCACCATCCTGTCCTTTGCCCCGTGCACCACGAAGGTGGGGGATACCCAAGCCGAGCCGGCCGCTGCCGCCTTGCTTATACGGCGGACGTAGCCGGCCTGCACCCACCGCTTCGCCTCCTTGGCACACCAGGAGAGCTCCGTGTCGGGCAGCGGATAGCCTTGCGAGCGTGTGGGCGCGGGGGTGGAGACCTAGGGAATACGCAGTCCGTATAGGATCGTGCGCAAAACCCAGGGTCCCGCCCCCAGCGCCTCCCACGCGCGCGCGGCGAGTCGGAGGGTAGAAAAGAATGAGCCGGCCGCCGCCGCCTCGTCCTCCTCAGCCACCACCTTCTCGCGCCGACGCTTCCGTTTACTCGGGCGGCGTCGGGTCTTGCGTGCCTTGGGTGCAGCCACGCCCCCCGGCACGCGAGGGGGCGGGCCCGACCCCCGGGATGGGCGGGGGGTCGGCGAGGCCCGGACCGGAGTGCATCTAGGCGCCTTTGAGGCGCCCCCCTCGGCCGGTATTGGCCGTCGCGGGGGCCGTGGCGTCGCCGCGAATGCCGCTGGCCTGCCGTCCGCCGTGTCGGCGGGCGGCGAGCTTGACGAAGCTCTCGGTCTGGGCGGTCTGCAGGAACTCGAACGCGGGGCAGTACACAGCGGCGTCCGTGTCCTGGAAGACAATCGTGCGTAAAGTCTCCGCAGCTGCTCCATCTGTCGTTGCCAGGTCCAGCACCTTGTACCGCGCGCTGGCCAGCAAGAACAGCTGATGGAGCGCCACCCGAGTGTCTTTGTCGAGTGACGATGTCTTGCGCCCGCGCGCCGATGTCGCCTGCTCGTGCGTGAGCTGGCGGTTGTACAGGAATTGCAACCACGCGCAGATGTTGTACACAAACTCGAGGTCGTGCGCGGCCTTGCCGCCGACGCGGGCCTGGGTGCGGGCGTAGCGCGTGTCGCCGGTGACGTCAAACGGGGCGGGGAACGCCATCCGGGGGCTGCCGTCGGCCGGTAAAATATAGCCCTGAATAACCGGCGGCGCCGCCCGGACGTTGGCCACCTGCTTCGGGTCGAACGGGCTCACGTACGCCTTCTTATTGCGCCCGTAGTCTTGGTCCCAGTCCTCCTCGTAGTCGCTGTCGTCCAAGTCGTCGCCGTCAGTGGCGTCGTCGCCGTCGTCGCGGTTGGGAGGGCCGCCGCCGCCGCCGCCCGGAGAACCGCCGCCGCCGCCACCGTCGTCGCCACCGCCTCCGCCGCCGCCGCCGCCGCCGTCGCCGCCTCCGCCGCCTCCGTCCCCGCGGCCGGCACCACCACCGCCACAACCACTGCAGTCACCACCACCGCTGCCGCCGTCGCCATCGCCGCCGTCAGAGCTGGAACTGTTGCTACCGCCGCCACCCCCCGCGGGGGGACCTTCGCCGCCGCCGCCACCGCTTTCCCCGCCGCCGGCGTCGGCGCCGCCACCGCCGCGGCCGCCGCGACGCGTCCGACCACCGCCGGCACAGGACGTGCCCTCGGGGGCGGGCCCGGACAGCCGGGCCCAGAGGATTGTCCAGAGCCAAAGGGTTGGGTGGGTTACCCAAGAATTACCCGTCGCCCCCCACGAGGGGCCGGGACGGCTGGACAGTGCGTCCGAAAGGCCGTTCCCCAGAAGGGTTGCTGCCGTCAGGAGTGACGACATGGATCGGGGCCTCGTCGAGCCCACCGATGACCGGTAGACGCTGTTTTCCGAAGACGGAAAAACAGCGGACGTGCTGCGCCCAGGCAGTCGGTGGAGGGACGCGGCGGCGTCGCCTCTTATGGCGTGTTGGGGTGCGGGGAAGCGCAGGGCACCCCCGCGGTGTGGCTACCGCGTCGGCGGTGGCGTGTGGCCACCAGCGCTTCAGGGCCTGTGCGGCCCTAAAGGCGCCCCCCAGCAGCTCCGGGTGATCCCGGGGGATCACCCAGCGCCCTAAGTCTTCCATCTGATAACTATCACGCAAGTCGGCGACGCCCATACGGGGAGTCAATAACCGATAAATCAAAGCATAGATACGTGGGGTTCCCGTCTAAGAGGACCTCGATGCACTGGCCCCCTGCTCTCTCCACACCCCCACGTGGGGCCGCCTGTGTCGCAGCATACCGATGTTGCTCACACAGACTCCGACCTGCTTCTCTTTGCGGTACTCCGGGGAGGCAAGTCGCGATGGGTGGGGCGTTTCTTTCGGCGACACATGTGCGGGAAGCGAAAGACATGCGAGAAAACAGGTGTGGCGCGACCACTCGCCTGCTCGGTGGTGTCTGCAGCCGCCCGCATGGGCAACTTCTGAATTGAAGAGTCCGAGGGCTTTCAGACATGGCGGTCACGAAGTTTCAGGAGAGCAAGTCAATTTTTTTGCAGACAGCGATCTCGAGGACCGCTGTGTGAAATGGCTCTGGCAAGAGTGAAATCTTCCGCCATTCTTCATAATTTCATTTCAACTGCATTTCGTGCTCGTACAACGTCGGTTGCAACTGGTATGTCAGGCCCGTTCCGTGACCCGGGTCCGGGTTTGTGACGGTGTTTGTGACAAGCGTTGACGAACGCTGATTGGCTGAATTCTGCCACGCGTGAAACTTGTTCACGCCGATCCGAGGCATGCCTGGCTTGCGCCATCCGGCCAGAGCCATGTGACGAGGCAGGCTGAATGGCCTGCCTAGAGAAGTAGAACCGATCACGGACGGAGTGACGCAAGAGCTTCTCGATGCAGTGGCGAGGGAGCGGTGTCGAGTACTGTAACCCCACGACACGTAGGACGAGGCCGCAGCAGGTGCGCTGCAGCTGGGCGGGTCACAGCTCCTCCCACCGCACGCAGCAGTCTGCTCAGTCGGCTTTCTTGCCTTCTTACGCGGCCACACCGCTTTCTTTCACAGCCTGTACGTTCTTTGCCTTTTTTGCGCTATGAGGGGACCGGTGACGGGGGCCATCCCGCGTCAGACGCCAACCGGAGATGCAGCTGTGTGAGCTAACGCCGATTGTGCCGCGGTGTGGGCACGCCCCTCTAGTCATTCCCTCCACCCGCGCTGGTGCGTGTCGCCACACGGTGCGCGCCCCAGCGCCCGTGCCGATCATCAATGCTGCTACACACGTGCGATAGCGGGCGCACAAAAAGCCGCGGACGCTTGACATCGGGGTCAAGATAGTGAATTATCTTGTTGTCCTTGCATTAATTGGCATCAGATACCAATATCCTGCCGGATGTCCCGGAATGCTCTGACCCGTGTGACGCCGGGTTTGTGTCGGGCCAGACGCGCAACACAGACCCGGATCTATGTCAAGGAACGGGCCCCATGGAAGCGCCGATTATTCTGCACGGAAGCACGAATATAGGCTTCCCCGTCACCATCCCGGCCACCATTTCGGCGCCAGCCCACTTTTCAGTGGCGCATGGCGTCCTCTCAGTAAAACCCCCAATTAACGCTCCAACGGTCTCTCCCTGTGACCCCAACTACCCGCTTCAGCATGAGGACCGGCTCCTCCTGTCCGGGCGCGCTCAGTTCCTGGAGACAGCTTCAACGGAGAATGCGGCGCCTACGATGAAAACGGCGCGCACCGACGGGCGAGTGCCGCAAATACAGTGGGAGCGCTGGCCGACATGACGCGGTCTCTGGAACAGACGATCTCCACCACAATGGTGGGAGTGGGGGACTCCATATGTCCTTCCTTCCGGCGGGATTCAGGGTCGCTGTGCTACACGGCTGTCAACGATTTGCCCTCGGAACCGCACGGGAATGTTTTTACCGCGGGGGGGGGGGGCGACGATGCGGCGGTCGGGCCCAGTGACTACGACGCATCGTAATGTGTCCCCGCGCTGGCGCTGCCGACGGCTCGGCACCGCCACGCTGGCGACTGCCGTGACGCCACGACGCCTCCTGGCGGGTGGCACCTCCGTGGTGCACGACCGCAGCGGGTGCGCCGCACGACGCGCAGCGGCTGTGACAGCGTGCCGCCGCCCACGTCGCACCCTCCCCCCGACGTCGAGGTTCATGACTCGAGCAGCAACCTTTCCCCGCCCGAGCGCCCGCCACGCGGTCGCAGACGCGATGAGGCGCCACACGGCGCCACGCTCGCCCGCGGTGCGCGATGGCGACGCGGCGACAGCCGGCGGGGCGGCGCGCGCGCCCGCGGCCAAGTGCGCGCACGGCGCAACGCGCCCACGGCGCGGGGCGAGACGGCCGGCGGACAGGCGGGGCGGCACGGAAGACGGGTGGCGGCGGCGATTGAGGTCAAGCAGGTTGCGCTCTCTTTCTTTCTCTCCTTTTCCCCTAGCTCCACAACGTTTTTGGATTCTCGCTGATTGTCAAAGGCAGCTCGACGCAAACCCTCCTCGGCTTACCCCTCACGAACTTGACGTAGCTTGCCTTACCATGAGCACTGGCTCCCCCGCCGATTGTATCACCGTCGACGTGGCAGCTAACGCCGCCGCCGCCGCCACCGCTGCTGCCGCAGGCGCGCTCTCCTCCACGGCGACCGGAGCTTCGACGCCGGCGCTGACGACCGCGGCCGGCCGCGACCCGCCGCCCCGCGACGGGTCCGAATAGAAGGAGCCGACTGCCAGCGAGGCCGCCCGCATCTCCACTGCCGCCGACGCTGCCGCCGCCGAGATCGACCAGGCCCGGCGCCACCTTGGAAGTCCCGGCGGCCAGACCGACGCCAAGGTCATCGCCGCGCTCGTGCGCGACCTGGCTGCTGCCAACGTGCGCCTTCAGGCCCTTGGCAACGACAAAGTGGAAGAACGGACCGGCATGGAAAAGAAAGCGATCAATGGTCCCCCCGCCGTTGGTGCCTGCCCAGCGGTCGGCCCGCCTTGCGGGCAACGTGCCCACCCAGACCGCAGCGACGTCGTCAGCGACCGTGACGCGTGCGTCCGCTACGACGACGGCTTTGACCCCGTTAAGTTCCCAAACGAGCCCGGCGACGACTTCAACGGATTTTCCATCCCGCCGTGCGTCCAGCGGCGCGACGGCCTCCTGGTCCCGTTTTCCTCCGAGCATACACGCCGCTCTTCTACCTTCCCGTGCGGCAGCAGGGGCTATCACTAGGCGCGTGCCTGCTATCAGTCGCTCGCTTGGCTCGAGCAGCACGCCAACATCCTCCAGACCCTCCTCTGCAGCGACATGGAGGTCGTCGACACCGAGCTCGTCGCGCTCCTGCTCTCCGCGCGTCGCTCGGCGCTGCCAGGTACGCCTGCCTGGCCGTCCGCCAGTGGGAGCCCGACCTCGCTGACGCGTTCGCGCAAGCCGATGCCGTCCCTCGGAACACCCTCCGCGGCTCCAGTGCTCGCGCGTTCTTCGCCCGCGTCGCTCGCGTTGAGGTTCATGCCTCTGCGAAAATCGGCGCGGCCTGTTGCGGCTTCCGCGCGCCGCCCCGAGACGTCGTCGCCGGTGGTGGTGGCGCGCCCCGCGGCAGGAGCCGAGGCGCCGGCGGTGGTGGCAGCAGCGGCGGTGGTGGCGACGCCAAAGGACGACAGCTTCCTCGCGGTTTCGGCGGCGGTGTCGGTGACGCCCGCGACAGCGGGGCTGCGGCGCCCAAAAGCGCTGCGCGCGGCGCTGCGCGGCAGTAGCTGCGTCCCATATGGCGCGCGGCAAGGGCAAGGGGCCGAAGGGCCCGTCCGCCGCCGCCTTTTCCGACAGCGGGTCGTCGTCGCGGGCGCCGCTGCCCACGCCGACGCCCCCCGTGGTCCCCTCGGTCGCTCCGCAGCCACCGTCGCAACCGCTGTCGCCAAGAGCCACGCCCGCTTCGACCCCCCGGGCGGTCGAAGTGCCCACTGGGCACCGCCCTGCTCACCGATTGGGGCGGGCGCTGCCCGAGTGGCGCAAGCTCGGGGCCAGCAGCTTGGTGCCGGACTCAAACGCCCTCGGGGTGAAGAGCCCGTGGACGAGCCGCCCGCTCCACGGCGCGCCCTCCCATACCCCGCTTCTGCGGGCATTGAGGCGTTTAGGAAGCGCGCGATACGGCTGCAGCTGGACATCGAAAACGTCAGGGTGATGACGGACCCCGCGGTGCGGGCCCGTGTCAAGGTCTTGTCTCCGGCCTTCGTCGTGCGCTTGAGCAGCGGCGACGCACGGGTGGTGATCGATTACCGCTACTCCAACAGCTACATGGCGCAGCGGGCCTGCCGGTACGAAACGCTGGCGGACATGGCCCAGGTCCTCTGGCCGGAGGACGCCTTGCTCGTGTGGGACGTCGCCGACGCCGACCATCACCTGTTCCTCCTCCCGGAGGACGCCCTTTACCTGGCGTTAGAGCCGGACGGCCCTGTCTTCATCCCTTTGACGATGCCGTTTGGGCTGCGCGAGGCACCATTTCCGTGGAGCAAAGTCTGCCGAGCCGTCGTCCAGGCGCTACGTGGCAATGGTTTTCGCAAGATCTTCTACGTGGACGATTTCGGCGAAGCCCACCGGGCGGGACCTGGCCAATCAGCGACACAGACAGAGGGGATCCTGGCGTTCTACACAGTCCAGAGCCTTCTCATGCGGCTCGGGCTGCGGGTGGACCCGAGAAAGGGCGTGCGGACCGGCCCGACGGCCTTCCGCCTCCTCGGGCACACCGGCGACACTGAGCGTCGACTGCTCCTCCTGCCCCCCGACCGCGCCCTCTCTACAGAGCAGACGGCGGCCGCCCTGTACCGCTGGGCAACCGCCCACCGCCGGAACGTCAAGTTTTCCCAGCTCCGCGCGTTCTTGGGCATGGCGGTGAGCACGCACCTCAGTGTGCCTACCGCCCGCTTCCACCTCGCCGCCCTCTACGCGGCGCCAAACGCAAGGCGGACGGGCGACGTCCTTCTGAACCACCAGGTCTGGCGGGAACTTCCCTGGTGGTCCGCATTGCGGCGCCACTCGTCCACGGAACGGGCCATCTTTCCCGCCCCACACACCGTGATGATGGAGACGGACGCAAGCACGGGCGGGTGGGGGGCGCCCTTCGATGGCGCTACGCCGGCGCGTGGCTTCCACGGCCCCCACCGGCGCTCCATGCACATCATTCCGCTCGAGCTGTGCGCCGTACGGCTGGAGCTGCAGTCTTTCAGCCACCTCCTCGCCGACCGCGAGACGGTCATCCGCATGAATATGGACCCAACTGTGGCCATTGGCGCCATCAACCACGGCACGTCCTCGTCGCCGGCCATGATAGACGCGTAGGGACTGAAACACGCCGTCACGTCGGCCATGGGAATCGACCTGCGCCCCGAGCACCTTCCGTCGGCGCTCAGCATGTGCGCCGACCGGCTATCGCGGAAGCGCGACAGCACGTCTCGGACGCTCTCCCTCGCGGGCTTCTCGAGGCTGGAGGCGTTGTACGGTTCCCACACGCTCGACCTCTTCGCCACAGACCTGACGACCTGCTGCGGGCGCTTCTTCTTTCGGGGCGCGACGCCCAATTCGTCGGGCATCGACGCGTTTGCCCAGACGTTGGTCCGAGGACAGCTGCTGGGCCAACCCCTTGTTCAAACTTATCGGCCCGCTGGTCCGCGGCATCGTCACGACGGGCGCCCGCGTCACCCTGGTGGCCCCCCATTGGGAGACCCAGCCGTGGTGGGGGACGGAGATGGAGGAGTGCACCACGTTCCTCCCGCTGCCTCAGGCGAACGGGGTGGCCAGCCTCGGCGCAGCGGACTTCCTCTTACCCCGACCGCAGCGGCTGACGGTGGTGTTCTGTTTTGACGGACGCGCGGCATCACAGACGACCACCGTTTCCGTCACCTCGATGCAGGACTGATGGGTCCGCAGCTGCTGGCGGGCGCGATGGGCGCCGACTCTCGGGCGCTGCTCGACCTGTCGTTCCGTCCGCTCACCCGCCGCAGCTGTATGTCGCGCTGGCGCGCCTTTTCGACCTACTGTCGCGACAGGCGCCTCCACGCTCTGCCAGCCGAAGCGGCTACCATCGTCGGGCAAGTTGCGTTCGAGCACTCTCGGGGCGCCCTGGATCAAAATTCGTTGGCAAAGTATCTGTCGACCATCCGCACCGTTCATGCCATGGCCTACCACCCGGACCCGACCACCGCCAAGGTGGTCCCCCTCGCGGTCGCCAGACACACGGCGGCCCCCGTAGCGTGGGTGGACGGGCACGACAGCAAGCGGTTGCTCATCCCCGCCGGGTCCATCAAGCGTGTGCTCCTCGTTGGCGTGTACATGAAAGACATCGAACTCGCCCGCCGCTGCTGCGGCCTCGTATGGGCATATGTCCACTTCAACCGCCCCGGCGCCGCCGCCAACATGCGCTACAAGTCTTTCTGCGACACCGCGGCCGGCATCGAGTGCCATGTGCCCTCGCTTAATAGCGGTGTCCGCCATGGCGCCGAGCGCATCGCGGTGGTCGTGCCTTTCTCGGTGACCAACGCTCGCGGCGGCGACGACGTGATCAACCTGCTGGTGCGTTTGCTCAACGAGTGCACCGTCATCGGTCGCCGCCCTGACGATCGCATTTTCGCTCACGGCCACTTGCCCGCTGCTTTGCGTGTGCGCTACTTGGGCGCGAGAGCGACGCACATCTGGTTGGCCCAGCTTCTGGCACGCCTCAACATGTCTCCGCCCCTGGGCAGCGCCTACTCCGGGCACTCCCTCCGTAGCGGCGCCGCCTCGGCGGCCTCCTCCCTTGGCTTCTCCGTCGAGGTCTTCGCTGACCTGTGCGCACAGAAGTCAACCTCCACGACGATGCGCTAATACATTGCGGTGCGCTTCCGCGCAACGCGTTAAGCCCAGGAGTTGCTCGGCCGCTGGTGGCCTCATGATCTCCACCTTTAGTGGCACCTACTCTGCCCCAGTCCTGTTCTATATGGCTATGAACGATGTGCCCTCAGAGCCGCACGGGAATGTTTTTACCACGGGGGGGGCGGGCGACGATGCGGCGGTCGCGCCCAGCGACTGCGACCCGCCACAACGGGCCTCCTCGCTGGCGCTCCCGACGGCTCGGCACCGCCGTGCTGGCGACTGCCGTGATGCAACGACGCCTCCACGCGGGAGGCCCCTCCGCGGTGCACGTCCGCACCGGGCGCGACGCACGACGCGCAGCGGCTGTAACAGCGTGCCGCCGCCAGGTTGCACCCTCCCCCCGACGCCCAGGTTCATGACTCGAGCAGCCATTTTTCCCCGACCGAGCGCCAGCCACGCGGGAGCAGCCGCGACGGGGCGCCACACGGCGCTACGCTCGCCCGTTGTGCGCGACGGCGACGCGGCGACAGCCGGCGGGGCGGCGCGCGCGCCCGCGGCCAAGCGCGGGCACGGCGCAACGCGCCCTCCACGCGGGGCGACACGGCCGGCGGACAGGCGGGGCGGCACGGACGACGGGTGGCGGCGGCGATTGAGGTCAAGAAGGTTGCGCTCTCTTTCTTCCTCTCTTTCCCCGCTCGGTCCCCAACGTCCCTGGTTTTAGTTGCCCCTTCCATGCCCTCAGGATTTGGCCTCGCAACCATCCAGGACTGGGACCATCGGCACGTGCCTCTACTTCTTCTTCAGGCGCAGGTGCACGCGGCTCTCCCAACGGACCCGCGTGTCCCTGCGTGTGTCCGCACGCCCCCGCCCCAAATACCACTCCCGCTCTGGTGTAGGTACCCCGCTCCAGCGCGAAGGGGGCGTAGCCCGGCGGCACAAGGCCGGAAAGACCAGGCCGTTCCCGCATGGACCCCTCCCTGCTGCATTTTACATCTGCTTTGCATGTATTACCCTCGCTGAGGTGGACTCTGTGGCCGGCCTGGGGTCCCCGAATGGGACCCATTGCTCGTGCTAAGAGCAACGCCAACAACGTCCGCATCGAGCCGCTTCCGAACTATTGAAGAGCGCCACGTATGCAAACAAGTAGTTGTCTGATTGGGTGTCGAACTGGCGTCAAGCCTTTCCGAACTCATCCTGACAGAGGCCATGTACTTGTCTAAAAACGGGTAGGCTACATTATTTTTATATGCGGAAATGAGAGCGCGTGTTGATGGTTGTGGCCTTCCGAACTCAACCGTCCCA
>Ga0209093_1000083_pt1 | contig 46843 bp, 70 predicted proteins | sample SidtaG_4_FD_187450 | JGI IMG/M metagenome (GOLD analysis project Ga0209093, IMG submission 187450) | Marine algal microbial communities from Sidmouth, United Kingdom - Sidmouth_Male1 metaG (SPAdes) (version 2) | ecosystem: Host-associated > Algae > Red algae > Unclassified | place: Sidmouth...
AGGGGGGGGGCGGCCGACGTGGATCATGGCCTGCGGCGGGTGGTGGGGTGGGAGTCGGTCGCGGCGAGAGAGGGCGGTTGGGTGGGTGAGGACGTGCACGCTGTCTCACGAGCGAGGATTTCTCATTGGCTGCAAGCAGAAAAAAAACAACAATGTGTGCATTGGGTGCTCTGGAATTGTTCCTGTCCAGCCGCAGGAAGCCGCTTTTCCAGCCAGTGAAGGTAATAAAAATGATTGGTTGCCCACTGGTACCCGTACTTGTGCGTCCGGGAGATACAAAAACCTGTAGCAAAAGAGCAAGAGATGGGCTCAGAAAATAACCATCACAGACGTTTTTTTTGGGTCAAGCTGCATCCAACAGAATTTTCCCCCCTCTATGTGGCATAGAGATCGCCAGGTTCCTCGCGGGCTGGTTGCTTTCAGGGGTCAGACGAGTACCCCCCCCCTCCCCACCTCAGTGGCGTACTGAACGGAGTCGTGGGCTCGGTTCATGATCCCGCGATCCGTGTCGCCACGTCGTCGTCGTGCGAATGCTAACAATGCGCGAGCCTACGATTTCCTGCGTGTCCGGTGCAAAAGCGCGCCCCATTTTCAATTCGCTGTGATGCTGCTCTTTCATACGATACATCGGGCTGGATCAGCACCACCACCATTCGCTGGTGTAGACATGTACGTCGGTGTGCCCGCTATCTCGAGCTCGCCGACGCTCGGGCTTCTCGAGCTGTCACTTACCGGAAGCGTACGTCTCGCGACGTTGATTGTGCGACGAGGTGCCGAATGGATTGGAGGGGGGAACGTTGACTGCACGGAGGAGCATCGTTTCATCCTGTTCATGTGCTTGTTCCATTACTGACGTCCCGTTTCCTTTTACACCTGTCAGTCAGATCCGTGCGGCCTCGGCCGCATCCTTTCTGTCAACGTCGCTTGTCCTTTCTTTTGAATGGCTTCTTTTTCTCTCTGTCAGAGGCAAGGAATCCACGTCGATCCCGCGTCCTCTTTTAGGGAAGGGGATGCGGGGGGGGGGTGGGGCCCTCAGCAGCTTGGCGTCTGTCCAAGACAGAGTCCCCTTTTTACGTCGACAGCATCCGTGCTGGGCCGGGAGGTGCGTGTTTGCCACAACGGGGAGTCGGGTGAATGCTAGCAGTCGGTGTGCCACCAGCCTTGCGCTCACGACCGTTTCTATTTTTGTTCCTGACTGGGCCACACCTGCCAGCTTCGTCTTTACAGCTCCCCCCCTCAGTTTGTTTGCTCGTTTCGCCGTCTGTGTTTCCGATTGCTTTTCCAGTTTTTGCACACCATGAGACACAGAGCATCTGTGACGAAAGTTTTCCGGTAAAGGTGGGTGGGGCTGGAGCGTCCCTGACAGGGCGGCATTCACCCATGCCGGTACCATTGGTGTGCGTCAGCGGTTTCTCATCAGAGCTACAGAGTGCGTGTACGTCTCAGCGGGGAGTTTTGAATACCGGAAGTCAGTGCGGCTGAAGCCCCGCGTCTCCGACCGCTTCCTTTTATGCTCCTAACACAAGGACATCTGCCTCTTCTTGTCGCCACGTTCTTGCCTTTCCTGTCCATTTGGTGCTTTCAGTCTTACTCCGTGCATCCTGTTGCATTGTCTTTCATGTCCACAGTCAGCCACACAGAAACCGCGTCGAGCCATTGTCATCCGTTTGAGGAGTCGGGGGGAGGGGAGGGTCCTCCACACGGACGGTGTCGGTTCGACTCGTCGTTTTAGCGGTGAGGCGCCCATTGCAGAGAAGCAGCAGTCAAGTAGGGCTCATGTCACGATTGGAAGATTACCTTGACATGCCCAGGGGATGTGTGATGATCGTAGTCGATGTTGGTGTCAGAGACCCTTCAATGCGGCCATACCCTGTACCTTTCTGTGCTCTCTTTTCAGTCTTCGTTCTTGTGCTTTTGTGTGTGCCGTGTAGCTTGTTCTGAGTGCCGCGTGTCTCATCCTGTCCACTACGGGTCACACAGAGTACAGTGCCGCGCGGCACATTCGGGAAACTCTCAGTCGGAGGCCACAGCTGCCCGGTGACAGCCAAAGAGCTTTCCCGAGGAGAGCCACATGTGCTTCTGCATGTTGCAGCAGGGCATTGTTTTCTTATTACTTGGGACTATTCATACGTGCTCTTGATTGAGTGTTTATGCTCTCCCGTCCGCATCTGCATGCCCCATACTTCTATTAGAAGACAGAGAAGGCCTCCGTGGATTATCGCCTGGCTCTTCGACCAAATGTTGAGCAGGAGAACATCTCACAGAGCAACAGATACGGGCGCGTCACGCACCTGGCGCTCTTCTTCGTGAGCGATCAAGGTGCCTATGGTCTTCACATGAACTAGTGGCTACCAGCAGCCACCAGAGCTGAATAGGCTTGTGACTAACACGTGTTTTACACGCATCACAGGGATGCTACTTTGTGTTGATCATCTCTATATCCCGAAAGTAAGCGGGACCACTTCTATTTTGGGAAATGCGTATTTGCGGATACACCGTCCCGGAGGATCTCCAGTCCACGAAATTGGCCGCAGTGAGCTCGATAAGTGCGACGCAATGAGGAAACGACGTAGGGGCGCTCTCCGATTGACGCCACCCAAGTGGCTGCGAAATGTGCCCTCAGGACCGCCCGCTATGACCATTACCGAACAGGACTCCGCATGAAGATTTCAGAGCAAGACTCCGCACGACTCTCTCAGACGTTTGCACGTGACACGCATCGCGACTTCGAGCGCATACAGGAGCGACCGCTGGCTCACTCGCTTTTCATCCCCGATCAGCAGATACCAGCGTGGACACGGTCCGCGGCCTCAAAAGAGCGCCATACGCAATGACAATTATGTACGCGGTTTCCGCGTGATCGGACTTCTGCACATCCAGAACACATACAGCACAGGGCCCAGGCACAAGCGCTGTCCAAGCCTATTAAGAACGCACCCTCCTTGCTGAGGGTGTGCCTGCGATTTCTTTGCGCCACCGCATCCAGGTGTGTCAGGTGTGTGCCGTCTGTGGCGATTATGGAGAGCAATAAGGACAGTCGTGGTCAGGATCTTTGCGATCCGTAGTCCCACAGCACCGTACTTACCAGACCGCTCAAGGTACCCATCCTCTACCGACGTACTGTCGCTCTCTCCGGTTGATCTTTGGGCTCGCCGTAGCGGACTGCCGCAGGCCGGATGTTAGGGACGGCCTTCCCCACTACGTGGATAAGGACCGCTTTGTTACCTCGCCGTGTTGCCACGCACCCACCACCAACCGAGCTGCCGGTAGTCCCTATCACCCCCCCTTGAGCCGGACTGCACGCCGGGTAAGCGAAGGCGGCGTTGTTTGTGCTGGTTACGACGAAAGCTTCCTCAATGACCCAGGCGACGCCCGCGTTGTCTGAAGCCGCCGCGGCGATCCGCCGGCCGGCATGCCTCTCTAACTTTGGAGGTTCTCGGCGGTGATGTTGCCTCCGTCAGCCTAAAACCAGGTTGACGTGCGTCCCCCGTGGCCCCGCCGCGACGCTCGTGCCTGCGTTCACAGTGAGTGACGCACGCGGCGGCCCCCCGCCGACCGGGAACAGAACCTCACTAACACTAGGGGGGAGACGATGCGCACCGATTGTCTGCCGCGAGGGGGTCGACTGTGGACGGGGAAGAGACTATAGTGGAGTGAGCGTGCCTGTCGAGGCTGGCATCTGCGCTTTCCGCGGGGGCCGTGAGCCTTGACGCGCTCGTGGTGCTGCCGTCGGCGCTGGCTGTCAAGCCGGCCATCCAACACCTTCAAAGGGCCCGCACTATCCTTTGGGTACCGCAAGAGGTTGTTTCGGGGCTGCGGCAGAGAAGTTGCGGAAGGTGTGTGTGGCAGCTTCCCACTGAATTCTCCCAGAAAGCATCGACGCGGCTGCGGACACACGAGTGGAAGTGGCGGATGAATCCGCGTGCCAGTGACGGCGTCCTTTGTCGTGTGCATCATCAAACCGAGGTTCGCGAAACGCGCCTCGACCTGGGGGCGCGTCTGCGTAGCGGCGTCAGTTTTCGACGGCAACGGCCCCGAGGGCCGCCTACTCACGTCGTCCATTGTGGCCTGAACGATCATGCACTGGCACCACAATATCCCGACCACCGGCCGGAGCACCTTGGACGAGACGTAGAGGGGCAGCTTCATAACGAAGGGCAACACCAGGAGCACGAAGACACGGGCACGCACGCGTAAAGAAAGCTGGTGCTTGTTGGCGGGCAACACGAAGACGTGAAAGAACGCCTAGATGATGTCCAATCTGATGAGGTTATCTCCCAGAAAGAGCCGCTCCGCGTATCGCGGCAGGCTGTACTACCTGTGAAGGTACGGACTTGAATTTCACCGTCCTTTTGCGTAGCGGTCCGCCGCAAGGCCACGCTTGGGATGGTGTACCACGAATGTGCGAGCCACATCCGCATCCGCCGCCACCTTGTTTACTCACAGCTCATAGTAGAAGACTTTTGCGCCCACGAGTCTGGCGTAGAGTTCCAGAGCTTGAGGTCCGCTGGCGCTTTCCGGTAGGAGGGGCATTGGAAGGTATGGGAGAAGAGGGACAAGAGGATGCTATAGACATACCTGAGCAACCGGATGACCTAGAGAGAGGCGCTACGAACGACTCAATGCCGCAGAGAGGCGCGGGCGGTCGCTGTGTGCGCGTGGGAGGGCGTCCGGGCAGCTTCGGCTGCCAGCCGCCGGGAGGCGTCTCGTCGATCCGATCTCTGAGGTCGGCAGCAGTGGTGGCTTGCATGGGGCTTCGGCCGCCCCCACGCCAGTCGATGGACGGAGCCCGATTGCAGCTTCCCTTCAGAAGGAGGAGCGGCCGCGCAACGTCGGCGCGTGCGAGGCCGAGGCAGCTGGGATAGAGGCGGCGCCGCAACCTCTTACGTTTCCGTCCCCACCTCCGCCGCCGCCACCGCCACCGCTGCCGCTACCACCGCACCAGTTCGCCCCCCCGGCGGCACAGTTAAAGTCGAAACCCCCGCCGCGGACGTCGCCGTCGTCGCAACTCGGGCTGTGAGTGACGCGTCTCCAGCCTCCGCCGCGTCTATTGGCGGAGCATCCACGGGTGGTGTGGCGACGGAGACTCCGGAAGCACGCGCTTGCTATTGGAGGAGAAGGCTGCCTTGGAGGCGGCGGGCGCTGTCAGGGATCCCCGCGGGACCCGAGGAGGGTTTCGATCGGGATTCCGGTTTCGGGCGGCAGCGCATCACCCGTCACGAGCCGCGCCTGCTCCCGGGAGATGGAGTGCATGCGGTGCGCCAGCCGCGAAGCCTCAAAAAGGGAGGTCTTTGCGGAGTAGACGATCTCGCTGTCATCAGACGCGAGCAGTGTGTAATGTAAGTTAGCGGGCAAAATCGGGTTGGCGTATTTATCTGGAAGGACGCCGTAACGCACGGAGAAAATGAGATAGAGCTGGAGCAGCGCGGCCCTCATGCGGATGACCATGGTCAGCAGCTCTCGGGATGACATCTCGCAGTTCTGACGCGCCTAATCGGTGTAAAGACAGCGGTTGTGAAGCTCATGCGCCAAGGACGATCCGTTATCGACGGAAATAGCGACACCAACGACGGGGGAAGGCACCGACTCCAATGCCTCTGACAATTCTGAGTCATATTGCACGCGAGAGGGGCGGGGGAAGCGGTCCTCGAAGTCGTCGGGGCGGGACTGTGGCGCGTATAATCCCAAAAAGGGCTTCCAGCGGCCGACGGCGCGCTCCTCGATCGCTTGGTAGAAGCAGGACGGCGGCGTGGCCCACTAGAGGCGTCGAAGTGCAGCGCCAGCCGAGGTGGCCGCCGATACGCCAGTGAAGGAGTAGTCGGAAATTGTCCAACGGCAAGTAGTCGCCGTCGTCGGCGTCTAAGCTCACTTCCTCGTCGTCTTCTTTGTCGGCCGCGAATGCCGGAAGAGCGCCGTGGGGTCGGTTTGGTCGGGTGGTGCCGCCGTGGGCATGACCACAACGGCCAGTGGGCGGGCGGACAGGACGGAAAGGGGGGAGAGGGGGCCAGGGGACGTAAAGCGGGGGGGGTAAGCCCCGCCGCCACAGCCGTCGCCGCCACAGCAGGCACTTCCAGGCTCCATCTCGTCCCCTGAAAAGTTCACGACGCCGGGAAAGTCTTTCAACGCACCCCGCAGCGGCCGCAAACCCAGGACGTCATCAGAAGTAAACACCGCCGCAGCACGCAACACAAAAGGCACCCGAGCGACAGCTCACTCACCTGAACCCGAGGAGGGTCGGAGGGGTGACAGACGCGCCCCCGACGCCGCGGCCCCCCAAGGGGGACGAAGTTGACACAAGCTCCAATATTGGGCCGCATCCCGGGTACCGCCGGCCCAGTGACGCCAATGAGGCCTCAGACGGCACCTCAGCGCACGAAAGGCACCGATCGCGAGAGAAGACGGACGCGCCAAGGCGAAAGATGAAGGGGCAGCGCGAAGAGGCAAGTTGGTCAGTGCGGCCAGAGCCCCGCCGCCTTCCCGAGTCTCCATCTTACATGCCAGCTGCCAGTGTTTTTTGTACATCCTCTGGCGCGGGGTAAACCAGTACGTGCACCTCACAATCGGCAGAGTCACTCCATCAACAGTTACCAGGAGATAAAAAACTATATCTCAGCACCAATCTGAGCATGGTTTGTGTACGTACCTCTGCAGCAGTGCTGCTGCACACGTGTACAGGATGTCTTGCCTGCAGCAGTCAGTCGCTGTCGCCCGCAGCGCTTTTAACAATGTTCTTAGTGCCGCAAGAAAGGACGGTGACGCGCCGGTGTGACTGCATACTCCCCAGCCTCCAAGCACCACGCTGGAGCCTGGCTGGCGCCTTGGTCCAGGGCCCTACCCACGCGTGCCTCAACAGGTGCGGCTGTGGCATGAGCAGTGATTCTTGAAGGTGGGAAAGCTCAGAGAGGCCCGGAAGGCTCTCCTGCCTTCTCCCATTCCCCGGAACACGTAGTCCGTCCGGGGCACAGCGCGGTGGCTGCTCACGCGGCGCGTTTGAGGCCCGGAAAAGTGCGCCCTCACAAGGACAGAAGCTCAGGCGAATCTGAATGACGTTGCTGAGTACGTGGTCTTCGTCCAACGGCGTGAGGAGTAGCCCGAGCTCCCTCGTGTCTTCGCCAGAGGGGCGAAGTTTCGCATTTGGCCGAGTTTCCCTCCCTTGATACGCGCCGAAAACATTCTCATGCTCCGAAGTGGTGCGCTCGTGGATGTGGCGAACCCAAGCACTTGGGCTGCGGTGGTGCGCCGCGTGCCGCTGCAAACGTAGCATGCGCTCGTCAGAGCAGTCCTTATGTTACTGCAACAGGGTTGGGTCCTTGATGCTGACGTCTTACTCTGGCTCCTCCCGATGGGGATGTAGACGAACACACTGCCTCACCAGGTCGCGCTTGGCGTCCCAAAGCTCAGTGGGCTTGTGGTCCAAAAGATTGTCTGTCTTCTCCAAGGGGTTCAATGAGATTTTTCCCGTGGAGGATATGGTGGTTATGGACGCGCCATGCCGGTACTCTTTCGTAATTTCCGGGTGAGTACGGGGCGGACTAAGATCCACAGGTCTATGGCTATCTGGGAGCGGAAGACGACGCTGACGGGGAAGATGCTTCCTGGCGGCGACTACCTCTACAGGCGAAGTGCGGCGTGCAGTAGCGCATGCCACTGGGACCTCTGTTCTAGGCCGCTGCCCCTCACCGCTTGATCCGTCGCCTCGTCCGCGGCAGCGCGAACGTGGCCGTGGGGGTACATGAGTAACGATTTCTTGGCAGTAGCTCCGTCGAACAAGCCAAAAGAGGCTCTCGCGATGGCAGTGGCAAAAGTGGCAGCCGTGGAAGGAGACCTGGCGCCGCCAAGTGCGATGGCTAGTTGATTTCTACCCCCCCGCCTCCCCCCGAATGGCCAGCCACGTGGGTCGGCGGCGGGTTGGTCTAGTTTTAGGTGCCGATGATGCCGGAAGTGTCCATGCAAGAAAAGGGGGGCGACATCTTGGCACATTATGAGCGCGTGTTCCAGGCTATCGGCGCTCTCTCCCCCATGCAGATGGGAACCACTTTGTTTCTGCTGCACTTCTGCACTGGCCCGCAACTCATCAGCCAACTATTGGCTGTGGTGCTACATTAAGCAGTAGGATGGTTGTGGCGGTGGACCGGGACACGCAGTACGCGCTGCGGTGGCTGCTGAAAGAAGAGTGGGCGTCGGCGGCCACAGTCAAAGCGCTGTAGCGAGGGGCAGCGGTGCTGCTGTATTTGGGGGGCGATGAACGTGAGAGGACCGCCGACAGTCGCTTCTGCTGCCGAAAATATGTCGCGAGATAACGTAATTCTTGCGGTAGGGTCTGCATAAAACGCCGGAATTGGAGGCACCCGCGGTTTCTTCATGAGCGCCCCGCAGGGACCGTACGGTGCTCTACCTGCTGCGCCTGTTTCTGCCGAGGCAGTAACCCGGGTGGGGTCAACATCCCTAACCCTTTGCGGCCTCCCCACGTGCGGTGCCGGGTGCGAACCGGCCTCCCCGCCCGGCCCTGATGCGCCAAGGTCGGAACCCGCAGGCTTTTTCCTCGCTCGTTGCCGCCAAAGTGGCCCGCCGTGGCGTCAACGACCGCTTCACATTTCCGGTAGCAGTCCTCTGCCACCACACATCGACTGCCTGGCGCGCCGCGGGCCGATCTTGCGCCACCAGCTTCAGCGCTCGGAGGCGCCCCGCTGATCCCAGCTTCGGGCTCTCTCCACGACGGAGGGCTCCCGTCGGAGCTCCCGTCTCTAGGCCACACCGCCCGTTCGCCAACCTATCTCGGTCTGAGGCGGCTTTTTTCCGCCGAATTTGCAGCCGTGAACTGGGCGGGGGTGGCCTCGCCGTCCTTCGGATAGCCCCTCTTGATGCCAGCGGTGATTTTTCCCTCTTTAGGAACGCGCAGCACATGGGGCCATTTCGAGGCCTGTCATGTCAGGGTCCTAAAGACTCGCCGACGCCCAGTCCCTCGGGGAGTGCGGCGGCGAGCGCATGGCCACTGCCTAAAGCGCGTCGACCGCCCAGCGTTTGGCCTTTTCGCCAATTGGTCACCACCAAGTCTTCGTGTGGGAGCGGTCAGAGGGTCATAATACCACTTGCCCTGTGGACGCAGCGGAGTTCACCGCCATCTCGCTGCCCCTTCCACCTTTCTCACCTCCCCACATCCCTTTTCCTTCGCCGCCTGTCCCCCCTCGCGCTTTCGCAATGTGCAGCTCTCGTGCCGCAACAGGACGGTTCTCTCTTCTGTTGGGCGAAGATCTTGTCTTTTGAGACAGTGCGACCGCGCATTCGACAAGCACCGTCACCCGCATTGCTTCGAAGTCCTGGTCGGGATCCAGCTGCTCGGCTGCACGAACGAGTCAATCTAGGACGGATGCGTCCCCGTCATTATCTGATTGCCCCGCGGCGCTCTCTGTGCCGCCTGTCGACGAGTACTCTCGACCTCAATGCGCACTGGTGGGCTCACTGGAAGCCTAGAGACGTGCTCTTGGGCCCGCATCACGGTGGTACTTGTCCGGCTTACCGGATACGGTCGACCCTCGCGCGGTCCTGGGACGTCACAAGAGCGCCGAAGCTTCCTTTTACCCAAGGACTGCTCTCTCCTTCTCAGTGAAGGAGACAACTGGCCCCGCGCAATATCTTCTAAAGCGGTGGCCTTTGTTTGAGAAGGTATCTCCTCAGCTCGCAGACGCCCAAGTGCACGGGCTCGCTGGAGCCCACGTCTCCTTGAAGACAAGCGACGCTCACTCCTGTGCTCTCCCGCTGTCTTACGCGTCCTTATAAGCACCCACCCATCCTGACAGAAGTGCAAGAGTTTCCCAGGCGTCCATCCCGGGCTCTACACGCGGTTCGCTGACCATACAGCGTGGTACCGCGTAGTTTGGCGGCATTGGCGGCCACCGCCTGCTGTCTCCTATTTGAAGCCCGGTTTCTGCTCTGCCATTCCCAGATGCACCGTCGTCACCGTTCTGGATAGGCTGACGCGACCAGGTCTTGGCGCATTCGAACAATTGCCGCTGGCGATGCCGCTGTTCCCGCCTCGCAAGGGTAGGCCCACTCAAGCGCACCACACAGCCCGCCTGTCATGTGGAGCGCTGTGTGTCGGTCAGGCGCTTCTTGAGCCTCCTTGAAGGCCGCAGTTTCCTGTACCATGGCGAATAGCGTGACACCGCGACTGGGACTTCCTTGCCTGAAACTCCATGTGTGCGGCCACGAATTACGCTCGGAGTGCGTTCTAGAATGCTCCAGCCGCCATAGGCCTCCCAAAGCCATACGGTCAACTTCTAGTTCTGGGGCTGCCTCTGACTCGCGAGCACTCGCCACGCACGTGTTTGGGGGGGGCCACAACCCCAAACTTGGCCATAGCGCAACCAGTATCTGGTAGGGAGTCGGGCCTGAGTTTGCCGGCAGCACCTACGAGGTGGGAACCTGACTCTGCGCTCGACGCAGACGACTGGAAACATGGTCTTTGACGACACGGCGCGCATGCTGGCGGTGTCTTTGGTGCTGTTTGAAGGATTCACCAAGAAGGAGGCTGCTCGACGCCTTGCCTGCCATCAGTCTACGGTGCAAGGGTGATTCAGCGCCTATATCGCGTCGGGCGAGTAGTGTCCTGACCCGGTGTTGCGAAACCGGCATGCGGACAACGTCAACTATGACTCCCACTTCCTTCAAGCCTTGAACGCTGTCATCCTGTCGGACCCGGAGCAGCTGATAGGTGAAAAGAAGGATGTCTTTGCTCTTCTGTCCACCCTCCCTGGCTTCCACGACTCCTACAAGACGGCTACCGGCACGCTCGACAGAGTCGTACGCGCTACCGGTTTTAACTACCTCCGGTTGTACCGAATGTGCGGGGAGCGCGACCAAGAACGACGTGTGGCTTTTGCGCGCGTCTTGACGGATATTCCTCTGCGGTGCATCGTCTCTGTTGACGAAACGCACAAAGATTGAGCAGATATGCGGAGACGACGCGGCCGGTGGTTGCGCGGAATGCGCTATGATTGCCTCCCTTGGGTTGAAAAAACATGCTCCGGACTTTAAAAATGATGGCAGTATCCTACGAGACGGGAGGCATCCACTGTGTGACGACACCAACACCCCCGGCGCCGAACTCAGACAACTGGCTAATCTTCCTCGGGGGGCTGCTACCGACGATGAACGAGTTCGTTCCGGGGTTTCCTTGGGCGCCTCAGCCCGAAGCGTGCGTCCTACTATATGACAATGCGCCCATCCACTCGGCTGAAGCGGACGCATGGATTGCGGCGGCGGGCGTCTTCCCTCTGCAGCTGCCTTCCTACAGCCCGGATTTCCAACCAATCGAGGAGGTGTTCAGTGAGCTTTCGAGCTAGTTAAAGACAATGCATCACACGTTCCCGGGGGAGCCAGACGCCCTACGCCACGCTCTGGCGATTGCTGCACTGACGGCGGAAAAGAATAGGCACGCACTTTGAGCATTGTCTTATGGAAGCCATCCGAAATATGCCGGAGCTTGCTGTCCCGGAGGGGTCGTGGAGAGAGGCCTTTGAGCCGTTGCCGGTGTCGCGATAGTAGAGCATCATAGCGTGGGTGACTGAAATATGCAAGGACCCGTTCATTGTCCAAGGTGCACAATGATACAAAGACAACGACACGGCGCCGCCGACAAATGCTCAACGCCGGAAAGACCCCCAACGAGTGACTGTGTCAACCAAGCCAGGAGGGAGGTCCCCAAATGACGGGTGGTCCTCCCCGGCGTCTCCCCACTTACTCGGAATGAGCGCCGCCACAGCCGTTACGGTCAAAGATGACGCGGAAACGTTGTGCCCGCGGACAAATTGGCCCTCCATCCCCGCTCACGCCTTGCCGACAAAGCCGCCTCTCTCTGTCGAAGGGCTTGGCCCATAAACGAGAATGCAGAGGCTCTCGGCAAGCTCCGCTGGTTAATGCGACGCCTTCATCCGATGTTGATGCCAATCAGGGGCCTCCGCGCATCTCGGCTTTCATCGATTGGTTCTCACCCGCCTGACCGACTTTCGGCGGGTTGATGCCGGCCCCAGCCACCGCAGGCTGGCACGTCGACCCATTGCAGAGGTTGTGCGCGCCCCTACGCAAGGAAAGCGACGAAACCGAAAGAGTTAGACATAGAGGCGATTGGGTTAGTTCCCGATTGCAGTTCTCTCTCGTGGCTGGAAAACGAGAAAAAAAGGATCACGATAAAGACCAGGCAACTGGGGAGGAGGCTCCACCAACGTACAATCGAATCGACCCGACTGGTCCACTCAGCGTACTCATTACCGCGCCAATGCGGTCCACGTGATCTCCTTCCTTGGCTTCGCTTGCGTTCTCGAGCCGCTTGTGAAGCAGACGTCGAACCAAATCCGAGTTGGGGATCTCTCCAGGAGCCGACTCTCCAAACTCGATGCCGGCCTGTGTTGCTCCAGCGAACAGCGAGGCGCCCGCTCATGCCCCCCGCGATTCCCCCCGCGTAGGCCTTATGGTAGGCAGCTCCACGAGGGTTTGTCACGAGAGCCGCTCGTGCGTGCGGCTCTGTCAGCGCGTCCGCCACACGGGTCATGGAGGCAGCTCGTGCCGCCGGGGGTAGGCTTTGTACGTCTGTTCGCAGCGCCGCCTTCTTTCGCAGGGCGACGGCCTTGCCCCTGTCTGCCTTCAGGGCTGCTGCACGGCGTGCTGACTCTGCCTCACGCTCGAGATGCACGGGCTGCGTCTTTCTACACACCATAAAAGCGGGGCTCGAGGCGCGTCTCTTTCTCGTTGAAGATGGAGAGCCGACCTGTTTGAGTGCGTCCTAGAGTGAAGGCCTTCGTCAAAGACATGGTATGGGGAAGGTGTCTCTCCTCAAAGCACAGTGTACAGCTGTGCAGCACCAGTAGCGGATATCGAATAGCATTGATGAGCGAGTGACAATGACAGTGCCACCAAAGTCAGAAACTGACAACAGACGACGAAACGAGAGAACGCATGCTCCAGAAGACACGATAAATAAACATCCCGTCCGCAAAAGAAAAATAAAATGGAAACGCACACTGCAGTCTTCGGGAAAGTTTTCTGAGTAGTTTCAGAGAATGGAAAATGCTCGGCCAGAAAATAGGCGGGGACGGTCGGGCTGGCCAGGCACTCGCGGCTCCGAGCCCCGCACGCTCCGGTGTTGTGCTTATCGTGCGAAGAACGCTTGCGGTACCCGCAAATAGAGCACACCTGACCCGGGCGGGCCTCCTCCTCGTCCCCGCGCGATCCATCCTCAGCCGGAGCACCCCCGCCCAGCAGCGGAACCCCCTCAGGCTCAATGGAGGACGACGGTGCGGAGCACCCAGAAGCCGCCGCATCGGTCGTCCCGACGGGGCTGGCACGAATCTTAGTCACCGCATCGTCAATTGCCATCGGGCGCGTGGGTGCAAACCAATTTCGGATGCGGAAACCACGAGGCGGGCGCGCATCCGCTGGGAGCGGCTGGGGAAGAGGACGTCGCGACGACGTCAGTGCCCGCCGGACGGAACTGGGACGTCAATGACACACAAATTTAGAATTTCGACAGTCTGCGACACAGATGGCAGCTGGATGGTACTGCTTCCAGCCCATTGTGAGAGGGGGGGGGGGGGGGGGGGGGGGGGGGGGGGGGTCAGCGAACCGCCATCCCCCACCCCGCAGAACGCGACATGAGAGGCGGAACGGCGCTTAATTCATCCTGAGCACGCCGTAGAAGTGCAGACACGGACCGCGGGAGCGCGCTTTGAGCCCACACCTGTGTTCGGTACGCCACTGAGGTGCGAGGGGTGGGGGTATCCAGTCCCGTCCCCACCTGGATGCCATTTTAGTCGGCACGGGGGCCAAATTGCGCTTCCGGCGAGGAGGGGGGGGGGGGCGGAGACGTGGAACCGCTCTCACAGCGGCCCTTGTGCCAGGCGCGCCCCGCAGAGAGGCTGCGCTTCAGCGAATGATCGCCCGAAAGACTGCGACAGACGTCCAACACCTCACAATCTGTCACATTTTCGCGACAAAGCGGTGCGCGACGGCCGCGGCGGCTGCCGGTGCTTTCTGCAGGAACGCAGATGACGACGATCGGGTTCATCCGTGGATCTGGGCTGCCAGTCGCGTCGAAAACCTTGTCTACGATCGATTCTCAAGTTCAATCGATGTCGATTTTGAACGCAACAGCAGAACACGGTGAGAAAAGTGAGGCCAATCATCCTGTGGTATTTGATTTCAAAGACTCGCGGCTCACTGGAAAGACCGGCTTTCCACCTGAATTTGAGCGCCGATGCATCGCTGGATTTTCGTGGAAGCCATGCTGCTGGTCTCTCGCACACGGCGCGTCGTCGGGCAGTCAAAATTGGCAGTGGGACCGCCACGCCAGTTCGCAATGACCAGGTGGCCGTTCGAGCTACACTTTGGCAGTTTGCTGGCGGGTTTCACACCATCATTAATGCAATCTCCTTTACCACGCTCTCAATCTGGCACTACTTGTCCGTGAAACAATTAACATGTCGGTGTCACTGATGTTTTCGGCCGACTGACGGGGTTTTGGTGGAGCGACTGTAGGGCGGGACAGTAATCTTCCGTCTGACACCAGTTCTTGACACTTGCACCAGTTCTTTGCAAATCGGGGTTGTGCGGGAAACCCACAGTATTCGCACATGAAATCGGGTTCTTGGGGATGCTCCGGAATCGCCTACACTGTGTGTCGGTATGATATTCCTCAGTTAAGGGACATCTCTTCTTTCAATATAAAATAGGAGGAGTTATTTCGATTCCACAGAATCCGATTCTGTGGACCATCGCGCGGACAGTTCCTGAAATTGTTTCGAACACTCGCGAAGGTTATCTTCCCATTCCGCTCGAGTCGTCCTGCAGATCGTACGTAGAAGTTACGTGGTCCCATCCGACAATCAGACTTGTCTTGGATGGCGGATGGTCCTGAGATCAGGCCAGGAACTGTTTTCCAGATTGTGTCCAGGACTGTTCCGCGGCGTATCTCGGTTCATGGTCACTGGACAAAACCGCGAACAATTCCGTGCGCACGTTGGACCGACTGGTGTAGAGTTCGAACCAGATCCGTTCTGCATCCTGTACCCGTGAATTGAGTACGCGGACAGGTTCCAGACTGTCTTCAGAGCCAGGCAATAGCGTCGACGAGAGATAGAGGTGTCGTCACGCGAAAAGCGCATAACCACGATAAACTCAGAACTACGTCCGTGCTTGACATGACAGACAAAGCACAGGGATATCTGAGAGTACATCCTGCAGACAAATCAGCAGGACATCCTTCGGAACGATCCTGTCGGCAGTTATTATATTTATACATCAGACTGCTTCCTGCTTTACCTGGAGCTCCGCCGCCTGGAATACCGGGAGGACAGACCTTGGAACGATCCTGTCGACAGTTGTCCATTTTGTTCCTCTGATGTGCCATGATCATGATGCTCATGTCTTCTCTTCTACCATTCGTCAGAAAAAGAAGGAAAGATGATGTCAGAAAAAAAAAGACGGATTATGCCGGAAAAAACCATGGAAGAACGACAGAAACGAGGAGAAAAGGGACATGCATGGAAAAATAGAAATAATGGTCAAAAACATGGGAGTAGCAGACGACTCTGGATACCACTGAGGCCAAGAAAAAGTCAGCCACAACAGGTCACAGATCGTGTGCGCCTTCGTCGGCATGGAGCAGTCCTCCGTGTCAGTGTGGTGGATCATGTGGGATTCGCTTCAAGCATACCGATAGGAGTGAGTTAGTCAGGTTCCCCGTCTGAGAGATCAACATCTCCAGCCTTGAGGTCCTTCAACGCATCCCGCATGCACCGCACAACGCCCTTGCGAGCCTCGTTGCTCTCTGGTCGCAAAAACTTGGGGTACTCTGCCGTCTCAACGTAGCATTTCAGACAGGCGGCTCCGGCTGCTCGTAAAGAGGTCCACACGTCGCTGGCGTCCAGAAACAGAAGCTCACCAATAATGGCCGCCGCCGCTCTGTTCATTTCAAGCGCGCGGACCAACTCTTTGTGGCCGTGCTTCAGTCTCAGTCGGTAACCAACGCCTGGACTCTCAGCTCGCGCGCCGGCGGCAGAGGCACCCAAAACTTCTGCAGCAAGCACCACGCGTTCCATGGACGGCTCCTGTACGTCATCGTCCATGTAAACTCCCAGGGTGCGATACGTGAGCAGCCGAGCAGAGGTTCGTCGCTTGTTGCAGCGAGTACGAAGCAGGAGCTTATGAATCTGCCGATTTTCGGTCCACTCCGATACACTCAAAAGTGACATTTTTTGAATCAGATAAGACGTTTGACGCAATTTCTTGAATACGGATAAGATATATATCCGAAACCAAGAAATGTAGGATATGCATAAGAATAGGGTTTCCATTCAGAATGTATCACATTCTGCAAAAACCATTCAGAGAGGAAGTACTTGCGATGCTGTTTGCCAAGAAGTAACGAAGAGCGGGTTGTGGTGGAACCTATGAACGTGACCCATCCGAGACAGTGCCACGCTCGCGACAGCGAAAGCCAGGAAAAGTGTGCAAGCATCGTTGCCCATCTCGCTACTTTGGGTAACCTTTATGGCTGAGAAGTGTTCTGAGTCGTACAGGCCGCCCGTCAGCTGGCGCGCACGACAAAAGACAAAAAATAGCCCGGTTTTCCGATGACCTTCGCCGTCGACGATGTGCCCTGAGTTGGCTCACTGCTATCCAGTATGTGTGTAACATATTACTGCGTGTGTCGTGCCGGCTTCGCGCGTTCGGAGCCGCCTCGCGAGTCAAGTTACCTGAGGTAGTGGGTTGCCTTCGTTTGAAGACTGGTAAGTTGATATACTTTCGTTTATCCGCTTCAGAGCCATTAAAATGGCGGCGCCATTCAGATAAGAGTACGCATAATCGGGCTTGTTTTTCTGGAATCTGAGTATATCCGAGTATATCTATCCATTCTATGAGAGTGCCATTTATTCATGTAAGCCCCTGGTACGAAGACCCTTCTTCAGAGCCGCTTTCATAGCACTTCGATAGCCTGACCAGCCACTGGTGGTGAAGTCAATCTGGTTCGCGTACTTTTCAACCGCTTTGGACATAACTGCTCAAAGAGGGAGAGTACAGTGTCTATTGGGGCCTTCCAGTTGTCCAGGGGGGGCCAGCCATGAGAGGCAATTGTGTTCGGGCGAGTTGGCGGTGCTTCCACTCGTTCCGGGGCTCACACTTCCATTGGAAGTTCCTTAACATGGCCTGTGCGTATCGCGAAAGAAGACCACTCAGGTCATCCTGGTTCAGAAAAATATGCAACACGTCGACAGCAAGGCACGAGTACGACGATGCGTGGGGGTTAGACACGGTGCGATTCGTGGTACGATAAAAAGAGATCCCGGAGCACCTCTCTCTCATGCCATGGGCCAAACGCTATCGAGTCATGAGGTCAAAGTACTCCATGTGCAGCCCAGACACTAGCGAATAGGGCACCACTGAAAACTGGGGATGGTGGCGGAGCATCAAGAGTGTCATCAACCGCGCTACTTGGCATCACTTCGACGCGCAAGACGCCGTCTCATTCAACGTTTGTCCTCGCAAAAGCGTCCCGGAGTCTCAGTCCAGGTGTGGGCTCCGCAACCGCGATAGTACATCAGGAAACGTGTGACAAGCGCAACGGAGTCTCAGTGAACGTAAGTCTCTGTGCAACCGTAACAGGGCCCCAGTCAACGAGCAATACTCTGAGGATCAAGGAAGAGAGTGCCACGACAACACGTTTGAGATCTGTACAGGAGAGGACGTACGCGAATAGCGCACACAGCGGACCGGTTGCACGCAGGCGGCGCTGGGCGGAGCTGCACCGCAGGTGGTCTCCTGAGCAGGGTCAGGCGTCCTGTAGAAGCCGGATTCAGCGCGAGGGCGACGCAGACTGCTGATACGCGGCAGAAGAAGCGGTTCGCCTTCACTATCAATGTACGCTTTTCCCTTTGCGTGTAGTATTTATCAAGAAGATTAGAAGCACCCGTTGGTGCAAAGAGCCCATATGCTCTAGTCGAGCTGGCCGGTCGGGCGAGGCCGAGGATCCCATACGCGCTGCATGCATGAAGGTCGTTCACTTCGGTGGTCTGCGATTGTGAGTACTTGACTTCACGCGTGGAATTGTCTGTGCATTGACTTACAATACTATTGGAGATTGCACATATTCCAATTCACCGGGACGCGGCCGACGAATGATCTCAGATCGGACGCCGCGCCCTCCATGCTGCGCCCTGATCGGGATCCCGCACGTATCCGGTGCGGGACGGGTTCACCCGGCCGCGGCAGACAGGTGATCTCAGATCGAACGCCGTGCCCACCACTCCGTGCCTGGATCGGGGTACCGCATGTATCCGGTGTGAGACGGAGCGACCGCACGGGTCACCGCCGCACTCACATTACCCTTTGGCGAGCACAGTCGCAGCACGTACTTCATCCAGGGACCGCCACGCCCAGTCGCCGCCGCAGACCAGCGCCGTCTCGCTCGAGCCGTCACAGTGTCTACACCACCACTCCTTCTTCTCCACGATTCATTTCTCCATCCCGTCCTCGCTTGCTTTTCTTTCCCCCTTCACCATCCCCGTTCGTTGTCGCGCCCCCCGCGCCCCCCTTTCCCCGCTTTGTTTCTTTTTTGGGCGCACCCTTGAGGAATGAGGTCCGCCACCCCGCCGGAGGGTGCGGGCCAGACCGCGACCGACCGCCCCTATGTGCGATCGAGTTTCCGTGAAGCCGCCGGCTGTGCCCCTCTTGTTGGGCCACCCGCTGGTGTTTTAGAGTCGCCACCACGCCGGGTGAGCTGGCTTCACTGTGTTTTTTCACTCTTCACCCCGCCGGTGGGTGCTCTTGGGGCCGTCACCAATCGCCCAATAGGGCGAGTGGGACTGGGTGGTGCCGCGGGCTGTGTCCCGTTTTCTGGGGCCAGTCGCTGGCTGTGCAGGACGCCGGCACGCAAAGCGGGCCGGCTTGACTGTTTGATTTTCGCTCGCCGCCCCGCCGGTGGTGCGTTCGGAACTGGGGCCGATTTCCCACGCGTGCGATCGCGCTGTTGTGGTACCCCGGACTGTGTACCCGTATCTGGGGCCAACCGCTGGGATTGACGAGTGGCCGCCACGCCGGGTGAGCGGTCTTCTTTGAGAATTTCGGTTTGTCTCTGTCTTCGTGACAGCTGTCTAGGGACGCGCACGATGCGTCAGAGCCCGTTGGGCCTATCCCGGGCGAATTGAGTCGCAACCAGCGTCTTCAAGTGGCGCGCGCCCGGAAACGGGCGGAGGCTATGACTGATGAAGCTGCTCGGGTGGCTGAGGAAGCCGCCTGGTCTTTCAATGCGGCGCATGAGGTCGAACGAGGTGCGGTTGCGGTGGCGCGACTGCTTGAGCAAACTGTGGTACCAGGCCCGTTGGCTCCCATTGGCTCCGCTCGGCACCGGTCACGAAATCGCGCCCGTGGCGGGTCGTGGCCGTGGTCGAGGCGGCGGCGGCGGTCGCGAGAGGGGCCGTGGCAGGGGCGACGCCGGCCTCAATCGACTCGGTGGGCGCTCACACGCGATTCGACGCGGGGGTGGTGGCGGATCGGGGCTCGAACCGGCTGCTGACAGTGCCTCAGCCGCTGTCGGGGGACATCAGCCCTCACTCGGCCTGAGCGGCCGCGGTCCGGTCGGCGCGTGCGGTGCGACGCCCACGCCACCTATTTTCCAGCCGGCTGTCCGTCCCACCCGGTCGTATGAGCCGGCACCCGGTGGAGTCCGGACCGAGTCTGCATCGGAAGTGATCGCCATCATTAACGATGGGCGGCGAGTTTTTACTGGTCGGGTGGTCGGGTCTGCAGCCTCGCAGCTGCGGATGCTTTTATCGGCCTTGGAACTCGCTGCACCTGACTATCTTCCAAGCCTCGACCAGATGCAGATCCTGAGCCAGTGCCGTGGGAACTGTGGCGACGTGGAGGCCATTGACCCGCTAATGGCTTCAGCTGTATGGATATTGCAGGACAGCGGCGGTGGTCTGCCGAGTCCTGCCGACACTACGGCGTCAAGATTCTTCGTGAGGAAAGCTCTGGCGTCTCGCGCATGCAAAGTCCAATGACTTGTGGGGATGCAGCGCTTCCTCCCTCTTGCTTCCCGCCCAGCCCGGTCGCCCGCCTCATCTGCCGGCTTGACTTCTGCTCCCATTCTCAACGCCAGAGCCTTTCCTCGTGCACCCCCGTTCAATGCACCAGCTGAGTCGAGCGCGCGCCGGCTACAGACCGAGCGGCCACTCGCACCTCCTGCGAAGCGTCTTCGCCACAGGACCAGCCACGATGGGGACCTGCAGTCGGTCGCAACTGTAAAAAACTTTGCGCCGCCAGCGCCGCGTCGTGCGCCGTCTTTGAAAATGGCGCCTGGAGCGAATGATGGCCTGGAAGCTCTGCCGGGAGCAGTGGAACATGTTCTACCGCTGTTTTTCTTTCCGGCGCGGGCCGAAAGGTGGCTCCAGCTGTCAACAGAGGATATCAGGGCGCTGAAAAAGGGCGAGGAGATGTCCAAGCGCATAATGGATGGCCTGCTGCTGTGGATTTTGTACTGGTCTGACAGCGGTGGAGTGCACTGTGGCCTGCGCGTCCTCTCCGCGCTCGACGCAGAGGACGTGAAGGACGCCGTGACTGATGACTCCCTGATCGTCAACAGGGCGTCCAAAGTGCTCCGCGACCGCCTTGTGTTCGGTGGGGGCACGGGCATCATGCCAGTGTACAGCGGTCGGGCATGGTCGGGCGTTGTCGTGCGCCAACTCCATTTGGTCGTTTCCTCCGTCGTGCAGACCGTGATCGGTCGTGATTCATCTTCCGTTCATGGTACCGCAGTTGTGCTGATAAAGACCTGCGACACCAGGGGCGGCGCTCAAGTCGACTTTGACATTGTGGAAGGCCTGGTCCGGTCGTGGAGGGCTGCGACTTGGAAAATCTACCTACGTACCACTGACTCACTCGGAATGCGGATGCGCGTCAACGGGTGCCTGCGGATGCGTTTGCCAGTGCGTCGTGAGGCGATTCTCGGAGGAGATGTTTCCGACACGGCGGACCACCTGCTGGCGCACTTGTCTTTGCTGCATTCAGCCAGACCACCAGCAGCAGCACACCTTTTACGTTAGACAATGGGCCCCCATAGAAGAAGGCCCATGCCCCTCGGTGCTTGCGCGGCCTTCTCCAACGCACAGTGGACGCCCACCGACTCGGTGGAGATATTTTTATTGAGAAGGAGCCCGGCGAGGAGCTGTTGAACGGCTGCGACCTCTCGAAGAACGAGACCGCCGACGGCGAGGAGGCGCGTAATGACATGACGAATGTCGAAGACTGTTCTGGTGACAACAGTGTGCATTACGGCAGTCGCAAGGGCGGCAGCCGTGGAAGAATGAGACGCACTCATGATGGGGACAGTGTCGAAGATGGGAGTGCTGGGATCGACAATCGCAACGAGCGAAGCCCGGTTGACGGCGTCGAACATGGGTGTCGGACTGATACGAATCTCGTGCTCGAAGGGTACCCGCAGGGGCGTTCGAGAATCGTCCCTCGTGGCGGCATCGGCGACGCATGGGGGCCTGCTGGCGGTACTGCTGCTACACAGGCTCTTGGAGGCGCTGTGGGTAGTGTGAACAACCATTATCGACGCGACAATGGTTATTACATGCGAGACAGAGAGGTGGAGGCACCGTTGGGTGAAGCAGACGTTGACGCCTGCGCTCGTGCTGGTGCGGCCGGTGGTGTGGTTAAAGGGAGGCGACAATGGCGGCGGTGATGCAGGTGAGGCACGGGGACTCGTCGTTGCAGGCGTTGGTGCCTGCGCTCGTGCAGTTGCTGCCGTTGGTGTGGCTGATCAATATGGACGTGACGATGGCGGCGGTGATGCAGGTGAGGCACGGGGACTCGTCGGTGCAGACGCGGAAACCTGTGCTCGCGCGCGTGCTGCCGGTGGTGTGGAAGCTCGAGCTGGACGGGGGAATCGGGGCGGTGATGCAGTGGGGGAAGCCAGACATGGTGGTGCAGCAGTTGGTCCATGTCCTCATGGTCGTGGTCCCGCTGGTGTGCTTGCCCATGATTGACGGGAAACTCGTGGCGGTGGTGCGGTCGACATACCCGGACGTGGTGGTGCAGGCATTGATGCACGCCCTCATGGTCATGGTGCCGATTGTGTGATTGCTCATGATGGACACAAAGATGGTGGTGGTGGTACAGCGGCGGTACGCGGACTTGGTGGCTCACGCGTTGATGCATGCGCCCGTGGTCGTGGTGCCGATAGTGTGGTTGATCAAGACGGACCGACAATCGTGGCTCTGGTACGGTCGCGGTACGAGGACGTGGTGGTGCAAGCATTCATGCACGCGCTCGTAATCGTGCTACCGATGATGTGGCTGCTCACGATGGACGCAACGATGGTGGTGGTGGTGCAGTGGCGGAAAGCGTACTTGCAGGTGCACGCATTAATGTTCGCGCTCGTGGTCGTGGTGCCAATGGTGTGGTTTCTCAAGACGGACGGGACAATCGTGGCCATGGTGCAGCGGCGGTACGCGGAATTTGAGGTGCACGCGTGTATGCGCGCGCTCGTGGTCGTGGTGCCGATCGTGTTGTTGCTCCGGATGGACGCGACCATCGTCGTGGTGATACGGTCGAGGTACCCGGACGTTGCGGTGCAGGCATTGATTCACGCGCCTGTGTTCCTGCTGCCGTCAGTGTCGTTGCTCAATATGCACCTAACAATGGTGGCGATGGTGCAGCGGAGGTACGCGGACCTGGTGGTTCATGCACTGATGTACGTGATCGTGCTCGTGCTGCAGCTGGTGTGATTGCTCATAATGGACCCGACAATGGTGGCGATGGTGCCGTGGCAGTAAGAAGCCTTGGAGGTGCACGCATTTATTCACGCGCTCTTGGTCGTGGTGCCCATGATGTGGTTGCTAAAGACGGAAGGGACAATGTTGGCGATGGTGCAGCGGCGGCTCGTGGACTCGAAGGTGCACGCCTTGATTCACGCGCTCGTGGTCGTGCTGCAGATGATGTGGTTGATCAAGATGGACGCGACAATGGCGGCGGTGATGCAGTGCATGCACCTGGACATGGTGCTGGAAGTGATGTTGCACATGCTCGTGGTGGTGCTGCGGTTGGTGCAGCTGCTCAAGAGCGACGCGTTTATGGCGGTGGTGATGCATTTGAGGAACGGGGACTCGTCAGTGCAGCTGTTGATGCACGAGCTCGTGCTAGTGCTCCAGTTGTAGTGCCTGCTCAATCTGGACGGGGAAAACGTCTCGGTGATGCATTGGGGGTACCCGGACGTTGTGATGCAGCCATTGATGCAGGTGCTCCCTTCGGTGGCTTGGCTGTTGGTGTTGCTCAAGATGGACGGGGAAATAGTGGCGGTGGTGCAATGGACGTGTCCGGACCTGTTGGTGCGGCCATTGATGCAAATGCTCGTGCCAGTGCTCCAGTTTGTGTTGTTGCTCAGTATGGACAGGGCAATAGTGGCGGTGATACAGGTCAGGCACGGGTACTCCTCGGTGCAGGCGCTGAGTCAGGAGCTCGTGCTGCTGCTCCCGATGGTGTGGTTTCCCGAGGTGTACACGACAAGAATGGCGACTACGCAGTGGAAGTACCCGGACGTGATCATGCAGCCAGAGATGCACGCGCTCGTGGTGATGCTGCGGTTGGTGTTGCCGCTCAAGATGGACCCGGAAATGGTGGCCGTGATGGAGTGGAGGCACGGGGATTTGTTGGTACAACCGTTGATGCCCGCGGGCGTAGTGGTGCTCCCGTTGGATTTCTTGCACAAGACGGACGCGACAACGGTGGCGGTGGTGAAGGGCAATCGCAAGGACGCGTTCTTGCTGCCGTTCCCGCACGCACTCATGATGGTGCTGCTGTTGGTGTGGTTTCTCAAGATCAAAGCGTCATTCATGGTAACATGGCCAAGACGGCAGAGGCGGCGACGGTAATCGGGTGCATGAACAAGATGGTGATCGTCCCGCATCAGCCGACTGCTGTGGTCATGTGAATGCAAGAGGACGCACTGGCGCTGTTGCCGATGCACAGGTTCTCGGTGGCCCTGCCGCTGGTACGTTACCTCATGTTCGACGCGAAAATGGCGGTGAACGGCGTAACCCCGTTGAAGGGCCCAGAACAGGAGTACGTGGCATTGTAGAAGGACCACGGTGTGGTGCCGCCGCGGGTGTCGGTATTTCGGTCGGTGATCCTTCTTTTCTGTGCGCTTCACGGCGCGATGATGCATTGTCTAGCTTTGATGCAGACGACATAAGCATCTGGGCCGGCACTCTCCCCTCGAACCACTTGGCCAGAGGAAGTGAGGGAGTCCCTGGTAAAAAGTAGCGCGCGAGAGGCGCCCCGTCTCTGGTCGATTGCAAAAGCGACATTTCGGGGTCAGGCTCCGACTGCGCGTTCAAACCTTTCCGCAGTTCCCAACGATTATGTGCGACTCATTATCTGGTGGGCCTGCGTCTGACCGGAGCGCCCAGCGCAAAAACCTGAGGGCACATCTTCCATCAGAACGCGAAAAGCGTATGTCAGGAGCGGAACTCAGAGCCAAAGTCGGTGAGAGTGCAAACGCCCTTTAAGCCGCATACCGGGACTTCCGTGTGACGCGCTTCCTTGCCAGTGTGAATGATCCCAGCGCGATGTGGGTGCGACGAGTCGCAGCTGCCGGAAACAAGAGGGCTGTGATGAGTGGAGCCCTTCATCATGTAGATGTGTACTACCTTTCAGACTTGTTACCTATCAAGAAGGACGGGTGCAGTAGGAGTCTTGGTGACCATGCGTGTGCTGTCCATGCCGATGCGTGCCCGCCTCGTCAGCGATTTGAGAACCCTCGCACATTGAATCACCACACTATGCTCGGTGCAGCGTCCACATACGAATTTATCAACACGAGCTTGCTGTACGTGGGGTCCCAAGGCTCCCACTTCAGCTGGCACGTTGAGGAAAGTCTGCTGCAATCAAGTCCGTAATTGCAGGCCGGAGCGAGCAAGATTTGGTCGCTCATTCCTGCGTCGGAACTCCCTCTCGCGGAGCGCGTCATGCGAGAGCTTATGGACCCGATCGTGCTGGAAGCGGCCGGAGGTGACGTATGGACATTTCTTGCTGTAAAGGCGTGCTTTTAGTCTGCAACGCTCTTTATGACTCGTGTTTTACGAGTTGGATTCGACACGATGGGGCCTGGGGACATTGTCGTCACGGGTTACGGCGTCCTTAACCGCGGCTTCAATAGGGGACCAAACGTGGCCTCCGCCGTGAACACTGCTTGCAGAGCCTGGTATTCTGACGCGATGGAACACGCAGAGCACCTGCGCAATATGCTGACTATACAAATGCCGTTTGAAAAGCTGCTGGTGCTTGCGGCCCAGAAACTGGCTGCTGGGAAATGGTGTTGCGGAAACGCGCAGACGTATGAGGCGTTAGAGCCAGAACAGTTCCAACAGGATATCAACGTCATGGTGTCTTACCTGGAAATGTACCTTGACGATACGCAGGCCTTTTGGAAGATGGGGCCAGAAACCGACTGGGCTTGCAGGAAGGCCACCATCGTCGACATGATGCGGGCGTCCACGGGCGTGATGAAGATTATCGTGCACAACTACATGCAGCCGAAAGGGACACCCTTTGTGCTGCCCAATGAGGAGATGGGATCAGTCACAGACTCTTTAGTTGATGGCACGTCTTGCCCTCATTGCTGTGCAGTAGGTTGGCTTTCGGTCATTGTCTGCCCAACGTGCAATGACCAGGAAGGACAAGAAGCTGGACCTACTGCTCCTCTGTGCTGTCTGCGCTGCGCACCGTCCATGTTCGGGAGCGAGCACGATCGACATCTCCAGGGCTCTCCGGCGCAGAAGCGGCTCATGGGTTGCCATGCTCCGGTGGTGGTGCAGCGGCTTTCGAACCGCTCCGTGTAGCTCTTGGTGGATGAAATAAGAAGCTGTCAGTGGGACGTACTGCATGAGAGAAGTCATTGGTGTTCTTTCTATGCTTCTTGCTTTCGGTTTCTCCACGCGCGCACTCTGTATGTTTCTTCTTAATGCCACACGTTGCTGGCCGTCACACATAGGCTGTTCAAGTACTCATCAAAATGTTCTCGTCTTCTCTTCAGTCCATTGCATGTCCCTTGCTCGGTGGCTTTGGTGCAGTACAGTATTCAAACCATGACCCGAGTCCGACGTACACGTCAGAGAGGCACACAATACACAAGTCACTCTCATCACCCACTCTCACAGTGGAAGACCGAACGATTGGTAAACATGACGCTACGCTGCCCACAAGGAAGAACAAATGCCAATTGGCCGACGAAGTCGGCCGTGACAATGATAACTTCAGCTGCTACGTCAACGGCGACGACAGCTGGCTCGCCCCAAACGGAGAACGCCATGCGCCGCACACGCCATGGCTCTTAGGCAACGTGAAGCTAGCCGCTGACAGCTACAATGAAGTGGACGCGACCAAAGCCCTTGTGGCTGATGTCACTCGTTCCAGAGCCGGTCTCCTCAGGCAAAACGTCTACAATGGACATTGTGGACCCTTCTCCGATAATAATCGATCTCTCTTTCCTCGCGGCCGTCCGACAAAGTGTGAGGGCCGCGTTCGGCGCATTGAGCTTCCAAACATCTTCTTTGGACCCCAGCAGCGTGCGCACAGCGTGCATGGCACGCCAAGCATCATTTACTGTGGCCGCATGAACACTGCTCGGACGCAGGCTGTAGCAGGACACGGACTTCAGCTGCTTGCCTTGTTCACCAATGAGCCATGAAGCGGGTATTCCATATTCGCCTGAAAAAGATTGCACTCGGGAGGACTGTTCTGTGTCTCTCGAGCTATGAAGGGAATACTCAGCAGGGCTCCAGCTGTTGCTCTGGCTCACCTCACGCCTTTTCAGCTGCTGAAACCCCTCAAGAGTGAGCCCACATATGGCCGGCCCGAGCTGCACCAGCGGGAGAGTGCGATACAAAAGCTCTAGTAGACGGTGCACAGATGCTCGCTCCCACGACCCGTTGAATGGCAGCAGCCGACGCAGTTCAATTATCAGACTCTCGCCCAAGACTAGGAGCTCAGCCACAGTGGGCCTCGTTCGCACGGCCTTCTCGCCATCCGAGGCAGCTGTTGGGAGGTAGCACAGTGCGGGAGAGAACCGTCGGAGGGCATGAAGAGCACCGAGAGCGGCAACTGCGTGTAGCGATGTTGCTGTACGATGAACCGAGTACTGCAGCACAGTCGGGCCTACCGTGAGCAGCACTGCATATTGCTGATCCCCGACTTTTGTCCTGGTGCACCGAGACTAAGACTGACTGTGCATAAGAGTATTCTATCGGTCTAAAATGACAGTAAGAGGGCATCAGAGCGAATGGAAAACCCATATTTGGTGCGAGGACATTGCATCCAGCAGAACACACTGTTCGTCCCCGTTTGATCCGCTTTCCTTGCCCGGATCACGCTTCCAGGGCGAGATCTTGGGATTTTCTGCTGTTTTCGTGCCAGAAGTTCGAAAAAAGGAGGTGCTGATGTCGATTTCCCGGCCGTATGGGCACATGTAAGAAATCAGCAGCTCCAAGGCAGTCCCAGGGGCGCATTTTATTGGTGGAGAAAGTCGGTCCATCAGTCTGTCTCGGTCCACCAGGACAAAAGTAGGGGATCAGCAATAGTATGACATTGAGAGCGATGTGCCACCCATCATTTCGGGTTCGAACGACGACAAGACTGTTTGCGTCGGGAGTTTCTTCGCACAGCGACGCATCTGCTTTGTGAATGAGTCCCGTTGCTCTTTTGATAACGCATCGTAGGCTTTCATTCCAAGGTTTGATCCGACTCTGTAGTAGAGTAGGTGTGAGGGAGCGACAACCACGTGATCGCGTTGGTCGAAACTCCCCGGACCCCGCCCCTCTTCAAGACGCAGGATCAGGATTTCGGACTTGTCGGATATGCCATTGAGAAGCAGTGCATCCTTCACGGATTCCGCAGACAGCTGTGGGGAGCTCTTCACACCCGACATGGTAAGCGCAGGCCGCTCTTGCGTTCGAGAGTAACGAGAGTTCTTAACGTCAAAAGAGGTGGTGCTGCTCATGGCTTTCTCTTTCGGAGCTGTGGTGGTCTTCAATTGGACAATGTCGCAGCTAGTGCAGTGCCCTATACCTGGGGCACCGACCGAGCTGTAAAACTTTGCAGCTATAGGGAAATGAAAGAGACCAGGAAACAGGTACACACGAGCTACCGCGTGCTGCTGTTTGAAGGCATCATAAACGTTAACACCTTCCTTTCTCGTGAGGAGTACGTCTTCCACCGCGCGCTTGAGCAATGCGTTCGGGTTGGCTCTTCGTGGCTAATGAAACAAAGGAAGAACGAAAAACGCACGATCCTTGATGCTGAGAAACGTTTGTGCTCCACAGTTTCCCTCCAGGCTTTCCCTTCGACGCTTGTATACGTGTAATTCATCACCGTACAATGAAATGTACAGCGTGTAGGGGCATATTTGCGGGAGGGCACACTCGGGGGGCTCTTCCGCCTGCGAGGGCTCCAGTGGCCGCAGTGATGTGAAGGTGGACCACGAGTCTTGTTCCATCATGGCTGATGCTTTCACAGAAAGAACAAGAAAGCCACCGGACCGCGTGAGCCAAAAATTAAACCTGCGCTCTTCTTTGAGGCATGGAGCCCAGCTCGCGGGCGTTACGAAATCAGGAAAAGTAGAAAACTTTGGGAGCGAGTCCCCAAGTCTAAGTGCGCTCTGGGAAGCATACGTGGACGCGGATGTGGTAGAGCTGCCGTCACGAGCAATAGCTGTGCTCATCAGACCTGCCCTGAATGTCGTAGCTGCATCAAGAGAGACCTGGGCGACAAATCCAATGTCGTCACCAAACCGGTCTCGGAACAAGACCTTCTTCGCGGTATGCCTCGCGGGATCCCTGGACACTCCAGTCTGATAAAACTCTGCAGGCCGTTCGGCTGTGCCCATGCACGATTCCTCGTTACTGTGGAGAAGAGCAGCCGTTTCGGGATCTCCCAAGTCCCGCTTTTCATGCTCAGAGAAAGGAATGTACGATACGACTGCGTCAGGCAGTTTTCGCATGGCTCTTCTTTTGCAAACGGGAAGCTGACGTGTGGCCATTTCTATTTGCAGTGGTATGGCAGACTTCAGCATGTGCTTGCGCAACTCCCGTAAGCGCCAACGCGAGGGCCACTCGTCCTGCGGGATAAAAGAGTTCTCGGCCTCTCGCATCATGTCATGCTGTCTGAGCGTCTCACGCACTCGCCCGTAGAGGTACCCAAAACATAAGAACTCGCGACGTGTTGCAAACCCCTCATCAGGGTGCTCAGATGCACTCGAAAAATCTGTGTCGTCTGATGGCTAAGCGTCTGACGCAGATTCTGGTGACAGGGCGATGTCGTCGTATTCCTCTACACCGCACGCTCGTGGTATCCCTCTGCCAGGGACAGGTTGGGGTCTGCCTGCCGAGCCCCCACCGTCGCCTTCACAGCCGACATCATGCTCTGCAGAATCTGAGTTCGAGGGATGTGCCTGCAAATTAATCAGGTTGGCATCTGTGAGATTGAAATACGCAGAATCTTGTGGACCGCGCCTGCGACGCTTCATGGCAACGAGAAAAGGGGGCCCGTGCGTGCGTAGCACAGTGTGTGACACTTCACATGAATACCGCATTTGCATGCCCGTAGCACCACGAAGAGGGACACAGCCGAGGACCTGTTTGACGAGGATACGCAGCGAAGTCGAGGGACCAAGGCACAGGACTCCGGCAGGATGCGACTGCGGTGTGGCACCTCAACCATCAACAGAGGCTCACCTCGGTGTACCTATGGCGGAGGAGGCTCTGATCTGCTGATCAGCAAGAGCTGGAGCTTCTCGGACGATTCCCGGCTCAGACACTCTGCACCGATCCACCTTTCTGACAATAGGAAATTTAGGACGGTCACACGTTTCTCAAGGTGGACCAGAGGCGGACGGCTTCCGTGCGCTTATTCGCCAGCCACTTCTAGCCCCCCCAGCGACCAAGAAGCCGATTGGTTTTCCATTCGATCAGACGCACCATCTGCGGAAAAGTCCTCCAGTGATCCTTGTTTGATCTCAAGGATGATCCTCAGTAAAGTCCGAACGCCACCGTCGGGACTGTTTCAAGGCCTGTCTTGCGACATAAATCTCGCCCTATCGTATTCTTAGTTTGAGACTAGGCCAGTACGGTACACCGAAAAACCCCGGGGACTTCCTCCACTTGATCTGACGATCACTGGGGGACAATCCCATTTTTGCGTCATGCCGACCTCCAGAATCGATGTGGCCGCGTGAGAAAATCGGGCCGCAGGCCTATACTGTGAGTTTCTCGACTTTTTGGCTAGGATTAAATAACAAGGAGCATCCATCTCCCTTCGTATGGACCAGTGCACGCTTGTTCATAAAACAAACAAAGAAGCGCAGTGCGGTCTGAGTCACACCACTGGACTCCTCAGGCCATGTCTGCACGGCGAGGGATGTGAACGTGATTCGGCACCAATATCGTCGTTCGTCGGCGGCAAAACACGTGATTCGGCACACTCTGTCTGGACGCACACATGAAAACACAGAGCCCGCAGTTTGGGATCAGAACAGGCATATCGTGGGCGACACGTGTGCACCGCGCAGGCCCCACGCCGCTGGAGTACCAGAGTGTAAACGCACGCTTCGGTAATCCCGAGATCCAAGAGGTGAGCCGTGACCGTCTCTCAGGTCCGATCATTGTTGCGGAAACCATCAAACGCAAGTGCTATGCTCTTTTCCAATCTCGTTCACGTGTGCGAGATGAAAAAGAATTTCTCGTACACGTGAACGTGTTCGGCTCTAATGCGCCAGACGAGCTCGTTTTAGCTCGTAACTCCTTCGTGCGCGGGATCCCACTGTCGGGCAGTTTGGGTCTAAAAATAATCTCGTGATTGGGGTGTTATCAGAACGACAGGCTCCCATTGGCTGGAACGTGTCTGTGCACGCCGTGCACACGCCTTGCAGACAGGGCCTCCGCTCTTCAGCTCTCGAAGGACGCCTTGTGCGCCTCAAACGGAGCACTCCTGGACGAAAACAGCGCTATTCTCTGGAAACGAGCAGCCAGAATTACAAGACCGGATCAGTGCAATGCCTAGTTCACAGAGCGCTTGGAGTTGTAGTGGATCCTGCCCTCACAGCCGACGGAGTATAACCCCATGCGAGAACGCTGCACAGGATGCAGAGCGCAACACCAGAGATACAACACGATCGGCGGGCTCACAGGGCGCGTAGCGCACCAAAACGACGGAAGTAACGCAAGCGCAACACTGATTAATTCGAATCCGCTCGATGACCCCAATGCACACACTCATATGCCCTCAGAAACAAGACTGAGGACGTGCGCAATCCCGACTGCCGGGCGCTACCATTGGGGGACCGGTGCCCAACGGGCCACGATCTCCGGCCCGGGCCTCAAGTGGCCCCCGACCAGCTTTCTTGACTACTCTTCCACTGGAAGAGGACCCCCGCCCGTCTCGTGCGGAAGCAGAAAAGTCACTAAGACTTCCCAGTTTTCAGGATTTACCCAAAACCAGGACCTCGGGACTTATCGTATGATTTTTCAGTTTTCCCTGAGAGAATTCCTGTAAGAATATATCTCTGGTCGAGATCATATCTCGGTCTGGCTTACGCTCGGATTGCCGAAGCCTCCACAAGCTTCCCAGTCCCTCCAGAGGGCCCGGGTCTGGGAAGACGTGTGTCTTGGCTGTGTCAGACCCCTCCAGGGGGGCCCGATCGGGAGTTCCTCGCCCCACGCTCCTCTAGAAGGGTCGTTTCGAGTGTGGCCCTCGGGCTCCCAGGACGCCCGCCCAAGAGGGCTGTCCCACGCTTCCCCCCTAGGGGGTTGTTAGGTGCCTGGTCACGACCCATATTGGGCTCATGCCAGGGACCGTGTCACCCCTGACAGGGGTTTTTCTCCACATATGCCCCACCTCAGGGCCCGCGTCTTGCGGGACCGAAGACGGTGTCTCGCCACCGCCTGCCTCGGCCAGGGGAAAACCCCTCCCTGTGATTCCCTGCCACCGTGCCACTGGGGGCTCGCTCCAAGGCGCCTTACGGCTTGGGACCGACGGGTTCTCCGAGCCAGGGAAGCCCCTCGTCAGCCCCATAAGGCGGTCACCGCTAGCGGTGACCAGGGGTCTTGAATCGCCTGGCGGCACCGTCGTCTTCAGAGGGAGAACGACACCGTCGGGCGCGCCCGGGTTCTTCCCGCGTCCCGAGTTGATCGTGCACCCCACCCTGGGGTGGGGCGTCCTCATCTTCCCCTGTTTCCCGCTTCTCGAGGCGGGATGGAGTCTTCTACGGCTCCCCACGCTCCGGCCGCCATGGCGGTGGATCGTGAGGCCGAGGGGGCGGGCGCCATGTTAGGCACCGAGGAGGACATCGACGAAGACGTCCTCTCCAGCCTCCTTTCGTCCTCGTGGCCGACCCCCGCGGTTGATGACGAGAAGTATGGGTGCTATCCTTGGGCCGCCCTAGGGTGGGCGGTTGTCGAACACCGCTTTGACGCGGTCGGCAGTCGTCGGATTTCGTCCATATGGACGACCATCCGGGGGATGTGCGACACCTTTTACGCCGTCCCCGAGGGGACGGTGACGGACTTCCCTTTCCTACGCAGTCGGGAGGACTGGCGAGTATGAACGATTTTTAGTCACGTGGCTGTCCGTGAGATCCCTCCCGAGGTGTGGGACAAGCCCCACCTCTCCTGGGAGTATTTTTCTGGGTCTTCCCCTAAATGGGGGGCGATGTACCGCGGCTTTCATGTGCCGGGTACGATGAAGGAGTGGACGGTTCGCACCCACCTCCACCTTTTCACGCTGTATGCACAGCGTGAGGTGCGCTACGTACCTGTGGAAGGCCGAAACGCCCTGTGTCCCACCACACCAGTGTGGTGCGAGCACGTTGAAGTGCCCCGCGATATTGCGGCGCAGGTGCCCCAGAAGGTGGCGCTTCAGGCGAGCTAGCTTACGGGGGAGCCCCTTGGGGGTCCCCATCATTTGGTGTTGGCGGCCCTGTGGGCCGTCGAGGTGGCGGATGTCTTCCTAGGAAGCTTGCGCCACCATGGGCACCTGCGGCGTCTGCCTCTGGCCATTCTGTCGGCTTTTGCCGACCTACCGCCCGAGCGCTTGTGCTCGGCCGACCCTTAGAACCGACCTCTTCTTGAGGCCGGGCTGAAGCTCCTTCAATTTATCGAGGAGCGGGCGGCGCCTGGGTGGCTTCAGTGGCTAGGGGGACCCCTTGGGGTCTTTCTTTGTGCCAAGGCGTTGGATGACGAGGGGACCTTTGTCCTCTCGGAGGGTCCGGGGGATCCCCGCCTCCTTTATGGGCGGGATGTCCAAGCCGGCCGCCGCATCCGACCATTGGATCAGGACTTGAAGGACGCTGGGTCGGCCCATGTTGGCCTCGTGGTGGCTCCAGAGCCCGCGTCCGCCCCGGCCGGTTCGGCCTCCCTCCCCGTCGTCCTGAGGCCCCCCTCCTGGGGTGGGGTGTCACGCCCGGCCCACGTGTCCCGAGTGCCCGGCCGTCACGCGCGGACGCGTCGGGTCTACCCCCTTTGGGGTAGCAGTGTGACGATTCCTTCTCTCGGAGGATCCCCGGGTCCCCCTCTGGCGCCCCTTCCTCTCTCTACTTAGGAGGGGTCGGCCCAGTTGGGTACCCCTCGCCCCGTCAACCCGGCCGTATGTCCGAGTTAGCGGCGTTGCGTAGGGGAACTCCCGTCCATCCTCAATAATGAGGTGGACCATACGCTCATTATGGTGTTCAGCCGCACCTTGGTGCGGCTGCGCAACGAGGTTGCTGCGATCGTGTCCCGCCCCCTAGGCGAACGGGACGTCAAGCCCCTGTACCTACTCGGCGCAGCAGAGACGCTCCGCCGTCGACTGACGGAGGAGTATGGTACCGCCGTGGTGGACACCAATACGGTGGTGACCAGATGGTCACTCCGGCACTTGACCGGCTCGTCGGCTCCGCCCGGAGGGGCGGCTTTGCCGGCGGCGCCTCGACGTCCGCCGTCTCCTCCCCCGCCCAACTATGGGGCGGGCGCCGGTTCTCCATCTCAAGACCTGTATGGGGCTGAGACGGGCCTTTCGGCGAACACGCCGACTTACTCGGGGTCGCACTATTACGTGCCCGAGGAGGACCGTAGCCAGGACAATGATAATAACTATGGGACCCGTCCTGGGGCTTGGTGACTTGGTCGCCCTAGAATTCCCAGTTGTTCCCTGCATCTCCCTCCCGCTCCGTGATTCGCCCGTTGCCGTCCCCCCTCTGGGTGTGGGCGCCGAATTTCATACGATGGACTGGTCTCGGTCCCCGTAGGGAATAGAAGGCCTAGCGTCTTTTCTTGTGCTCTTTTCTTTGCTCGTGACTTGAAGTCTCAGGGGTCCCTGAGGGCCGTCTCCCGACTTTGTCAGAAAAGAAGACACCTTCTCGCGTCAAGGCGCGAAGCTTTACAAGTTCTCGGACGCAACATTTTCGAGTTGCCTCCCTCGGGAGGGAAGAAGCCAATTTCCACGTGGCTTCCTGTTCAGGAAACCCGAACCAATTGACCAGGACCTTCAACTGTTCGTCATCATCCCAACCGTGGTTGAGAAATCGTTCGAAAAAGAATTCAGGGTCCTCCTTGATTTGATCGCCCTCCTTGCTGAGGGCTTGGGCTCTAGGGGCCCGGGTCCACTTGCCATCCCGCGCCGGTGGTGCGAGGGCACCAGTGACATGGTCACTGCTCACAGTGCGGAGACCCTTTGAGCTCTCCACCAGAATCAGAAGTCCATCAGTTTGTAGCACCATGTAGGGTCCTTGGGTCGTAAACCCAGGCTTCTTTGGAGAACGTCAGTGGGCAACGAGATAAACCGAGTCCCCGGCCATGACAGAGGTGTTGGTTTCCTTGGTGCGGGCGTCAAACGCCCGCTTATACGCGGCTTGTGCTTGGCCCAGCTGCCGGCGAACAGCCTGGATGGGGACTTTAAGTTCCTCAACATGCTGATCCGCCGCCGTGGAGGCGTCGTCAAACCTCTCCTCGGCGTGTATAAGCCGAGGCATGCGCTCCATGCCAAAAAGCTGGAGCCGTCTAGGGCTCACGAAGGCAATGGGGATCTCCCCACTACTCGTGTGCACCTGCGTATTACACGCCGTAGTAAGAAGGGACAGATGACTGTCCCAGCCTGCCTGATGCTCCTCAATATAGCATCGGAGCTGCCGCACCAAGGTGCGGTTGTATCGTTCCACCTGCCCTTTAGTCTGGGGGTATTAGGGAGAGGTCTGGTTCGAGGCTATACCCAGAAAACCTAGGACGCCCTGGTAGTGTACCAAGGCAGTCTGACGTCCGTTATTCGTCAGGAAAGAGTCGGGTTGTCCATAGGCAGCCACCGAGGTATCAGTAAACGCTGAAGATACCGTCAGCGCTGTCGCATCCCGAAACGGGATGGCCGGCGTCAACTTGGTAAACTGGTCCCATATGACCAGTACATGCTTGCGACCACCCCTAGAGGTGGTCAATGGGCCTAGAATGTCCATTTCGAGCCCCGAGGAGGGCTCTAGAGCTGGATTCAGCTTCATTGTGGATGTATGCCTCCTCTCGGAGCGGCGATTCTTAGGGCACGCGGGGCATTGCTTCTTGTGCTTACGCACGTCTACCACCAAGGTAGGCCAGTAGACTTACCGGCGGAGGGTGTCATGCATCCTCCGCGAGCCGGGGTGACCGGCCAACACCGACTGGTGTTGATATCGTCAGAGGCGCTGTTTCAGCGCCTCGGGGATGAAAACTTCGGACTCCCTCCCTTATACCGAATGTCTGCATGGGAGACCGTTCTTCTCCCAAAAGAAGAAGGCTTGCCGACTCCACTTGGGGTCGGGCGGTGAAAGAGCGTCCAATTCTCTCAGTCGTATTTTACAGAATGTCGCATTACGCTGCCCGGTATACGCCCCTTGGCCGGCCAGGAGGTCGCTGGAGCGCCGGGGGACGCGGATGACGTGACACGCCCCGGTTCGGACAGATGGCGCTATCTGTGCTGGTTGGGATCTTGATTGATTGTAGGTCGTTTGCATTTATAGGCCAACTGCTTGAATTCTCTGCTTTACAGTAGGAGGGTCCACTGGTATGGATCCCCAGATGTCCCCATGGGAAGGCTATTGTGTGGGATTCGGGGCCATTTGGGCCCGCTTGCTCGGTTAGCTTCAGGGGACAGCGGGGCGCCGGTGGCCCGGCTTCCTCACAAAAACATATTTGCGTTCTCACCTCCTTCCTTCCTCTTTGCGCCTTCGGGTGTTTTTCCAGGTGACCGTGTCACAGGGAGAGAGTAGAGAAAGGGTGTGTGGGTGGATTCCCTCAGCTGGGCAGGTGTCCCTATCTGTTTCTGTGGGCTGGGGTGACACGGATTTTTATGCGACAAATTGGTGGAGCAGCCGGGGATTTTCTGGCTGACATCCGGTACCGGTACGCGTGTATCGGGCGATCTCTCCGGTGTAACGGTTGAGCTCTCGTGTCCGTGGCCTTTCCCTGAAGGGATTAGAATCTCCCGCCTCGTGTCGGGACTCCCACCTTGTACCTCGTTGCCAACCCTTCTTTCTTGGTCGTACGTGTCTCCCGGTTAGCCTGGTTGTCGAGCGCCAGAGACCTCTATGCCGACCCCGACGTCCTCTCCCAGGGAGACATCACCCCGGCGTACGTCGACGGACACGCCCCAGGCTCCGGCTGGGGCTGGGATACCTGTTTCCTCGGGTCTGGTTTCGCCCCCACCGACGCCGGCCGACATGACTGGGCCTGGTGGTTCCTCCCGTGTGACAACGACCGTCAAGACCGAGATGCCGAGACCCGCGGTGGCGGGCACCGGCGCGTCCAACGGCAAGCAGGAGTGGACCCCGACTCTCGCGAGCCCGGGTCGACTTGATGCGAGCGGTGTCCCCCCTGACGTCGCTTCCTCTCCGGCTGTCATGTCTTTCCTGGAATCCCTCCTCGAGGAGCTCCGGGCGGACATGGCTGGGGCGGTCGAGACGCTGACCGCGGGGAGAACTCCCGGACGGCTGGCTTCCCCAAGCGCTGGTATGGGGCCGTCAGAGAACCGGGTGGTGACAGGTGGAGGCGCAGGTGACGACGGGGGACCGGACAGGAGTACCAGTGGGGACTCTCGCCGGGACCGTCTGTCGCGCCGGAACCGGCACAGCCATAGGCGTCGTCGCCCCCGGTCATCCTCGAGTGCCTCGTCCTCCCGGAGTGACGGGGAGATGGTCCGGTGGACACTCTTGGATTTACAGATCCCTGTCCACAACGTCGGGGACAACCTGCTTAACACGGTGCCCGACTGGCACTCCTACCGTCTGGACAACCAGAACCAGACCTTCACTAGCCAGATGCGTGTACGGATTCCACAAGACCGGAAGAAGCTACGGGTTTCCATCAGCGGTTGATACCGTTTTCTTGCCCTCATAAGATACGGATACGCTGTATTCTACCATCTCCGAATAAGAATATTTCTCATTTTTCAAGATTAGGATCAGAATAAAACCTCACAAAGCCGGATTATTATGTGGAATATATTCATATGCGCATCCTATTTTCCCATCCGAATACATTGGCATATATCCGATCGATGACCTGAGTACAGCAGCAGGAGCCGCACTTCGACAGTAGGACGCAGTGAACTACTACTTGAGAGCTGTACGCCGACCGCCCGCCACGTGACCACCGGACGCCAACCTCGGTCTCGGATCCTTCGGACACACTCTCAAAGGCCTCAAACTCGCGTGGGATGGCGGAGGTGTGAAAGTCGTCTGTGGCGCTCGGCGGGGCCCCCTTTCGCCCCCCTTCTACGAGACGGCGACTGCAGGGTGGTCGGTGGCCTCGGGCAATACGGCTACAGCCGTGCGCGCCACCCTACGGACACCTCAAAGCATCGCCTCGGCTCTGGACGGCGTGGTCGCGGAGGCGTGAAAGCTGACGCCGTCGTTTTCCGGCACCGCGCTCTTTCCCAAGTTTCACGATACGACGGTGGCCGGGGGCTGGGTGGGGGCGGGTAAGTGTTCCACAGCCGTTGGCGGCACGCCTCCCCAGCTTATGAACGGCACGGCGTTTTGGGGGCGGCTGGCGACAGGATGGAAGTTGTGGGGAGCGTCGCTGCACCCGTGTCGAATGATAATGCGCCGGGGGTGGCAGAGGTCGCGGATGTGTGACAGCAGGCGCTGGCCGTCGGCGGCACCCCGACGCCGCCCACGGTCTACTAGGCAGTGAGGGAGGGATCAGCGACGGCGGTTGGTCTTCTGGTCGTCGCTGTTGGTGTTGCCTCCCTGACAGGCTCTGTGACTTCGAGAGCATTGGGCGGAACTCAGCTTCAGCACGCACAAAGTACACAGTACGTACTAGTCACAGCAAGACTAACGATGCATTCTCTTGCGAGTGTGCCATCCATGTCCCCGTTCTCGCATCAACTGCATTGCTGCTTGCTGTACCGAAAAGAGCGAGCCACACCACGAGAGGTACGCAGCCGCTGGCATATTTCTGACAAGGACGTTTCCGCATCCTCATCGTAAAAGAATACTCACACCAAAAATTTCCACTCTCCGCTGGCATTCCGTCTTGGCCGTAACCGTGACCTCGCCGAAAAACGTCTCCAAACATGAGAGACCCCATGCCTCTTGGATATACACGAATATAGTAAATCCCCAGAGAATACGATATGATCTGCCGCTTGCGCTGTCTGGTGGAGTATTATACGCTCGGACAAAAAAGCATACTCAGATCCGAATATGTCGTCGAGACCCATATTCCGGATTATTTTGGATATAATGCCTGGATGTATTCCTCTGAGGCATATCCGTGAGAACCCCTGGTTTCCATGGACCGGGGTCGCTTTGACGGGACCCAGCCGGCCGTGCTGTTCTCCTTCTTGCGCCGGTCTGTCCGGGCCTGCAATGACAGAAACGTCTGGGAGGGCAGCACGCTCTACCTGGTCGACTCATTCCTGACCGGGGCAGCATCCACTCGGTTCAACAAGATCCTCCCTGACAAGACCGGGCACATCCCGGGACGGACTGTGGCATCCTTCCCGGAGGCGGTGCACTGGCTCCTGGTCAATTACGCGGACTGCATCACCCTGAACCAAGCCGTGTCTGACGTGAACCGCGCCTCCCTGGGCGCCCATGAAGTACCCAATGCCTTCGCGGCCCGTTTGCGGGACCTGGGCGAGGCCCGCGGGAACTTGTACGGCGAGGACCGGCTCAAGATGGCGTTCATCCAGGGGCTGCCGAAGCGCTTGCTGGTGGACGCCCAGCAGTACAACCTCCAGTTCACGGAGCACACCCTGCAGCAGCCCGCGTCGTTCACCCAGGGCAAGCATGAACAGGTCAAGGCGCTCCAGCGACTCCAGCCGACCCCCCCAAAGATGTACGTGGCACGACCGTCTAGTCCGGAGGGACCCAAGGCGCCGGTTCTGGCGGTGGGCGAGTCCTCGTCGCAGGGCGGTGGTCGCTTGAAGGGTTGGCGCGGGTTTGTCACGCCCTCTACGCCCCGTGTCACCCGGGGGGGGGAACGCCCGAACCGGGTAAGGGCGTGCTGGCTGTGTAACAAGGAGGACCACCTCGCGGCAGCCTGCCCAGAGGTGCCCAAGGAGGTCCAGGACAAGCTAGCCCTCCAGGGGATCCAGTTCGCCAAGGCCGTCCTCTGCGCTGACCGGCAGGCCAAGGGCGCCTCCCCTGGACGGCAGGACCCGAAGATGGTGCACAATCTCCGGGTTGCGATCCTGCAGAGCATCCAGGAGAACCTGTACAAGGAGAGTCCTGAGGACTGGGACTGCCATCCTGAGGAAGAGACCACGACTACGGGTACCTCGGGATCGGGAAACGAGGTGGGGGAGGTGCGCCCGTAAGCGGCCTCCCGTCTGTTCCAGGCCCCGGTATCCCTGTATCGGCCTCAGTTGCATTCCTGGGCCGGTGCGGTCGTCGGCTACGCGCCAAGGTAGCGGCCTGGACACCGTGTGCCCGTCCGGGTACCCTACTCGTCTTGCGTAACGACAATTTCAAGGTCAAGACCACTTCGAGTTTCGGGGGTGAGAACCCGGTTCCTGTGGCCGCTGTGGTGGACACAGGGGCCGGACCAAGCATCGTCAGCGAGGACCTGCTCCCTCCGGACTGGCGCGCCAATGCCTGGCGTGCGCCTACCCGCACCCGGATCGTGGATGCCTCGGGGCAGGCTCTCAAGGCTCTCGCTCGACTCCCCCTCACCCTGCATGTACATGACAAACCTATGCATTTCCGGTTTATTGTTGTGAAACGCCTCTCGGTCCCGCTCATCATAGGGTGTGAATTCCAGCGCCAGTACACCAAGCCCATCCTGCCCCAGGACGGCAAGATCGAGTGGACGACGGGCGCCGTCTCAGACATCCTGGGATACCATCTAGGCGCCAGGGGCCGACAGTACAAGGCACTGGCCAAGCCCCGGGTCCGCCCGAACCAGCTGACGCTGGCGGGTGCAACGGTCCTTCCTCCTGGTGCCCAAACCGAGGTCCAAGTTGTAAGCCGGTCGACGGGCAGCTGCCTCATCAAGGGCCGAGCTGAGTTCCTGGCCAAGCATGGGCTGCACTTGGCTCACGGGCACCACAAGAAGGTGCACCGGCACAAGCCCATCTCTGTACTCCTGGTCAACCTGGGTCGCAAGACCAGGATGTTTGCCAAGGGCACCCGAGTAGGTGTCGCGGAGACGTATTCCGGCGAGGCGCGACCTCTCTCCCAAGGGGCCCTTCTGGCCGTTCAGCAGGAGCTGGCGGCCCGACAGGAGCTGGACACACAGGCGGCCATGGCCACGGCCGAGGGACCGCCAGAGCCCCCGGTTGTGCCGCCCCCCAAGGAACAGGATACGCCAGAGGTGAACTGAGCAGGCGTGCCCAAGGAGCTCCATGGAAAGGTGCACGGTCCTCTGGATCAGTTCAAGGGTATGTGGTCGGGGAAGCTGGTTGAGCTCAAGGCTACGACGCACCATATCCAGCTCAAGCCTGACGCCAAGCCCGTGTCCTCGGCTTCGTACCGAGCTGGTCCCCACCGTCGCTTGTAGATCGAGAAGCAGGTCAAGAAAATGCTCTACCTGGGGGCATAGAACCCTCTGACGCCGAGTGGTCTTTCCCGGCGGTCGGCGTGCCCAAGCCAGGTGGCCACGTTCGGTTCTGCGTAGACTACCGACGGCTGAATGAGCGCACTGTGAAGGATGTCTACCCGATCCCGAGGATGGAAGACTGCCTGGACTCCCTCAGCGCTGCCACGGTGGTCTCTACCCTGGACTGTAACGCCGGGTACTGGAACATCCCTGTGGCCGTCGAGCACAGGGACAAGACGACGTTCACGTCTCACTCAGGCTTGTTCAAGTTTCTCCGGCTCCCGTGTTCTCTGTTGAACGCGCCAGTCTCCTTCTAGCGGGCTCTAGACACCCTCTTGTCCGGTTTACGGTGGCAAACGTGCCTGGCGTACATGGACGACGTGATTGTCTTCTTCGGGACCGTGGAAGATCACATCCGGCCCCTCCGAAGAGTCCTCCTCCTGCTTGAAAAGGCCGGCGTCTCACTCAAGCCCTGAAAGTGCCACCTGTTCCAGCATGAGGTGGAGTACCTGGGACATGTCGTCCGTCCAGGTCAGCTGCTGGTTAACCAGAAGAACATCAAGATCTTGGCGCAAGCGCTTCCCCCGCGTAACCATACGGAGCTCAAGAGCGTCCTGGGCGAGTGTAACATGTACCGGCGTTTGATCAAGCATTGCGAGCACATCGCCAAGCCCCTGACCAAGCTCACCAGCAAGAAGCTCCCACATGTACTCCCTGCCCTTGACGCCGCCCAGTTGGCGTCCTTCGAGTACCTCAAAAAGCGTTTGACGTCGACCCTGATCCTGGCGCTCCCCCGACATGAGGGTCTCTTCATCCTGGACACCGACACCTGAGCCGTCCAAGACTGCTGTACCCTTATGCAGCAACAACCGGACAGGAGCATCCTCCCGTTCGGCGACTACAGCCGGGGCCTCATCCCAGCCGAGCAAAACTACTCCACGACCGACGATTTGCTTGGCCTTGGTCTGGGCCTGTTTTCTTCTCCGCCCCTACCTCGAGGGACGAGAGTATCTGATCCGGACGGACCATTCCAGTTTACGCTGGCTCCTGAACATGGACATTGCCCAAAAACGGTTCGCTCGCTGGCGCCTCCGGATGTCGGAGATCCGGCACAAGGTATGCACCAGACCGGGAAGGGAGCACCACTGTGCCGACGCCATGTCGCGGCTCCCGACGCTGGCGCCGGATCAGTCCGTCATCCCGGAAGAGATTCCCTGCCTCTCTCGGGCTGACTCTTCCCGTCGCTGAGTGGCGCCAAACTACGGTGAGCCAGACAAGGAACATCCGGTCACGCTCGCGCGTATGCTGGCCGCGCAGAAGAAAAAAAAGCGGCGCCAAGATCTACGGGACAAGATGCACCAGAACGCGCACGCCCGCTTTACAGATACCAAGGAGGGGCTCCTCGTGCGTGTCGCCCCCCTAGACGGGGCTGTCTCCTGGGGGGCTGCCTCAACACTTCCCAAGTGTACGTTCCGTTCATCCTGCGCCAGGACCTCTTCCGGTTGGAAAACGACATGGTGCGTGCTGGTCACCCTGCCATTAACCGCATGTACGTCGCCAGCAGGCGCCACTGCTACTGGGAGTCCATGGCCGCTGAAGTGTACGACTGGGTGGCCAGTTGTGCGTCTTGCGTTGGGGTTGTCAGGATACATGATTTCTCTTGGACTCGGATGTATTCGAGCATACTTGCGACAAGTACGGATACGGATATATGCGTCTGTCGTGGATCCGGATCAGGATTCTTTCCCAGTTGTCAGGATATAAGTGAAGATTATATCCCAATTTTTGAACCGAAGGAATGTGGATAGGATCTGGAATATATTCGGATATAATCCGCCTCTTTCAAATTTTCGGCCTTCAGGGTCGGACCTAGACCCGACGCCATATGATGAGGTCGAAACGGCCAAGCAAAATGCGTTGACGAAGCACGGGGGCGACAGAGTGCCACAGCGCCCGATGAGTCATGTGGCCATGGGGGGGCCGTTCCGGGAGCCAGCACAATCGTGACCCAGCCTCCCACTTTCTGCACTGCCTGGATCCATCGAGCACGCTCTGGGGTGGGTGAACGGGGGACCCTCGGGGCGCGTGCTGCACGCCGGCCGTCGCCCCTGTCCCGCCGTTCTGGACGATGGCCGCCGACGCCCCTGCGTCGTCGCCACCGCGTCCTCTCAAGCTGTCCCCGCCGGCACGCTTGCGGACCTTCCAGCGGACGACCATGCCAATGCACCGGTGGACGCCGCCGTCGACGCCCCCGCTACCCCCCACCCCCGACCACGCCGACTGCCTTTTCATGCCGCACCTCACGGCCCGGTTCACGCTGGATGCCGCCCCTACTTGTGGTCTGCACCTCACAGAGACGTGTGGCCTTGCGCTGCGGATGCTGGAGTGCGCCACAAGCATCATCGCACGCGCCGCCGCGGCCGCTGCATTGCGTCCGCTCTTGAAATCTCGCTTCCTGCTGCCCGCAACGTAGGCAGTCTGCTCGAGACTACCCCCGGCCATGGCCACCACCGCGACGCGCTTGCCCCTGTGCCGCATGCCGCGCTCGATCTTTCACTGCTGAACGTACAGTCTAAGAGGGACGTGGCGGAGGCGGAGCGGGGGGACTGAGGTGGAAACATTCGGCCGAGTCATCGGCTGTACTGGTCACGACGGACAAAACGCCTGTGCGTGCCCTCACTTGTATGTATACTTTCAAAGATTGAGCGTGTCTTCATGAAAATTTGATAAGTGCTGCGTCAGTCGGACCGTGCTTTCGGTCTTTTTGTCCAAGCTGCAGTGCATTTTTGTAGTCCCGCCGAAATCGTGGACAGTACAGGAGCAGCAAAGATGCTTTTTTCTGCATTTGATTGGCCCAGACAGCGATCGGCCTGTCTCGGGTCTCTCCAGCTTTGGCGGGGACGACGCTACAAGGGCAATGAAGCATTGTAGAATGGTCCAGCTTTACGGTGTTCCCTCCTCTTGCCCGCCCCCTCTCGTAGCGGCTCCCGTGATGCGCTCCTCCCTTCTGCGACGCGGCGTCCTACGCCATCCCCCCCCCTTCGCCGCCGGCTCCCTCGTCTCCTGAACATGAGTGCACCCTCCTTCCCCCGCCACCACCCCCCCCCGCCGCCCGCAATGGAAGGCGCGCCACTCGCCTTCACCGACGCGGCTGCGCTTGCCATGTCCGGCGTGACGACGCCTTCGGCTGACGCAGTGGCCGCACGAGTGCCCCCTTCGCAGCGACGCGGCCGACGGGCGGCCACCGTGTGGCGGCGGGCGACGCGTGGTGCGGGCGCTGCCGCCGCCTCCGACTTCGCGTCGTGGACTGGCGCCAAGCTACTGGGCTGCACGGGCGGCGGCCGCCGCCGCTGCGTCACTGACAATGGCGGGAAGCGTGCGGCCATCGGCGCAGGCACATGCGCGACGGCCGCCACGGGCGCGGCCACGGCCGCTGCACGCAACGAAAGAGGGCGGCGCCCGCGCAGTCGTCATTGGCATTGGCCGCCGCCATGGCCGACGGCGGGCGGCGGGTCCGCGGTGGTCGTTCGCCATGGATGGTGCTGTCGAGGGTCGGAAGAGAGGCGGCGCACCGCTGGCGGTTGGGGGAGGGGAGAGGGACGGGGGGCCGGGGCCGCGTGCTGCGCACCCGCATGTCGGCAGTGGTGACGCTGACCAGGGTTGTGTGGGCCACTGCTTGCGTGGCCGCGCGGGGCCGCCGCGGTCACACAACCGAAAGCGGCCGCTCGAGCTGCCGCCTCGAACCCCAGCGGCTGGCCACTGACCGGCAACGGCGCGGCGGGTCGTTCCTGCGGCTGCCGCCGCGCCCGCCGCCGTCGCGGCGCCGCGGAGCCGTCTTGGTGGACGCGCCTGCCGTGTGTGGCGAGGCTGCGAGAGCAGCGGACAGGGGGATGGCGGGAGTGCAGCGGTCTACCACCGCTGTGTCGCCGCTGCCAACCGGCAGGGACGCGGCACGCTGCGGTTGGGGCCTTTGCTGTGCCGCTGCCGCCGCCGCTGCCGCCGCCACGCCCGGTAGTCCCCGCTGTAGGCGAGCTCATGCCGACGCGTCGCGGCATTTCGGCGGTGTGGGGGCCTCCCCAAATGACAGGCTGTCCACGAAGGCATTGGTGAGCGTCCGTGGGGTGGGTCGGGGGGGAGCAGGGGGGTGTCTCGCGGTGGCCCCGCCGCGGCGGCGGTCAGAGGCCCGCACCGCCCTGTCTGGGTGGCGGAAGGACGCCTGGCGTCTTGACGGACGGTGGCGGAGGACGCGGTTGCGGCACACGGCGGAGGCGGCGGTGGTGGCCGTACGTGGTTGTAGCGGCAGTGGCGGAATGCGGCGGTGGTGGTGCCGTTTTCGTTTCCCCCTTGTCCGCTGCGAGGGTGCGTGACGTCTGTGGCGGCGGCGGCGGCCACAATGGGCAATGACGCCTTTGCAGGCGGCAATGCCCCCCCACTAGCGGCCCGCACACAACCGCGACGGCCATGAACCTGCACTGCTGTAGAGGCAGAGGCGCGCGTCTGGTCGATGCTGGTTGGCCGACGCCGCCGTCGCCGCCCGCGCCGCCGTCGGCGTGGGGGTGGCGCCGCGGCCGCGTGCGGCTGGCAACCCTGCGGTCCGGGGGTGAAAACACTGCGCGGTGGTATTGCCTCGGAGGTTGCAGGCGGCGGGCACGTCGCGCGTGTGTTTGTCTCCGCGCGCGCGGCTTTTGGCGGCAGCAACAGTGTGGTGCGGCATGGTGGGGAGAAGGGATATGGTAACGGCGGGGGGGGGGGGTGGCGCCCGCGCGTGGCAGTGATGTACAGCTGATGTCTGCCGTTGGGGCCCGATCGTGGGGTCAGCCGCGTGCCCCGGAGGGCAGGCGGGCGGGCTGGCGGGCAAGCCGCGGTGTCTTTCATTGTTTCTTCCGAGCCAGCGGCGGGCGATGGGAGGCCCCCGCGGCGCCCGCCCCGCCACTTGCTGTCTTTTTCCGTTGTCACCCGCGCGGCCTCTGTGTCGGGGGCAGGAGGGGATGTAGCGGGGGGGGGGGACGGCCCCAGTCGATGGGGCGAGTGACGACGGCGCCGCCCCGCGTGGCTGGCTGTGCGGCCGCCGCCGGCGGTTGCGGCAGAGCGGGACGGGTGGGGGCTGTGGCGAGCCAAACGTGCGGGGATGTGCCGGGCTTGCAAGTAGAGAGCACTTGGTGGCGTCCCTGTTTGTCCGATCAGCACGCTATAATGTGCACAAAGCCCTCGCGCAAGTCTGACCTCCACTGTAGTCTTCGTTTCGGCGGCTGATGCCGGATTTTTCTGCCATTCTAGCTTCCTACGGCTCTGCGTCAGGGCGTCCTTACCATGCCACCGTTCTCTTTTCCCGCGTTGTCACGCCGACGCCCCCGCCGGCTCTGTGGACTGGGATTTAACATGGCGCTAGTCGTATCAGCGTCAACGGTAGGTAGGACCACGGCGAGTTACGGTCGGGCGCGCTCGTCGCCCTGGATGAACGGCTCCTGCCATGCCCAGAAGATGCTATACTCTTCCACACACACCTCTACGCGACGTCCGCGAGCCTCGGCACCCTGAAGCGCGCTGTCCACTCCTGAATCGCGACATTGGAGCGGCGCGCGCCGCTCCAGCGTCCGTGGGGTGCGTGGGCCGCCGAATGAGGGGGGGGGGGGGGGTGCAAGTGGAAAACGGACATCGGTTTCCACCAGGAAGAAAACATTCTCGAAAACAAGAACGCGGAATACCACGAATGCTCTTGTTGCCTTTGCGGCCGCCGCCGCCGCCGGTGCCACCGGCAT
>Ga0209093_1000085_pt1 | contig 45929 bp, 49 predicted proteins | sample SidtaG_4_FD_187450 | JGI IMG/M metagenome (GOLD analysis project Ga0209093, IMG submission 187450) | Marine algal microbial communities from Sidmouth, United Kingdom - Sidmouth_Male1 metaG (SPAdes) (version 2) | ecosystem: Host-associated > Algae > Red algae > Unclassified | place: Sidmouth...
GGGGGGGGGGGAGGGGCGATGGGAAGCACTGGAGCGCGCTGTAGAACACTCGTTGTACTGCAACGTACCCGGCCGCATTGAGACGACGTGGCGCCGCGGTGACCAGGTACGACTTCTCTCCAGAGTGCGGTACGAATGACGGTCGGGATTGGCAACGCTGCGAACGGCTGGGTGCCTACGAATCGAGCTTAGGGGCGCTCACAAGAATCGCTCCGGTGGGCAATACATGAGTTCTCAAGCAAGTGCCATGTTTCGTGCCCAGAGCTCCCAGCAAACGGCTCTCAGACGTCCTTGAGCAGTGTCAGGGTCGTAATGCGCTCATACTGGCTGCTAAAACGCGATTATCGCGATTGTACTGACACGAATGCACACTGTGGACGGGAGGGGTCGAACATGGCCCAGTAAGCTTGTTTCAGTGTGTATTGGAGGCAATTCGAAAAGTACGAGGACACGGCTCCAGTACCTCGGCAGTGGCGTGGTACGGTTTCCCGACGATGAATGGCGGCAATAAAATGTATACACTAAATTAAATCGATTGAGTGTAGATTTAATCAAACGATTAATCAGTATTGCACCCCCCGATGTTGTATGCCTTTTTTATTTAATGCACAGTGTCCGCCATCGCCTGCGCCGCAGCAACGGTCAGGATGCGGGGGCAGACCCCTTGGCAGCTGACACGGGAGGCGATGACGGCGACAGTCCTCTGTGACCCGCGTTGCTGTTCGGCGCGGAGGGGCCGGCGGCGGGTGGGCTTCAGTTTCGGGGGTAGGCCATCAAAGAAGCCCCCCTCCAGGACTAAAATAGTTGTCTGAACCTAAAGGTGCATCTCACGCAATACGACGGATGGCGGCGACGCGACTTCAGGCCGGCACAAAGCCGCCAAGGGTGCACTGTATTCGAGAAGAAGGCACATAGAAAGGAAGCGTGACCCAAGAGCTCCAAGAGTGCATCCCTAGATGCTATCTTCCAAGTGTCTCTGGACGACTCGAAACGCATGCGAAAAGAAAAGGCATGAACAAAAGGGGCACTTCCGGAACCCTCTTTCCTGTACCGTATGCGCTTCAGCAATACGTCGTGCAGGTGACGGTCACAGGAGTCTCAAATGACCATAAAAAGCCTTACATTTGCTTGGTTGTCAAAAACATGCACTTCTGAAGCGCCAGGGTGTCACAAAGGAAGTGAAGCGCTGCTCTCCAGCAGGAGTCCGATTCTTGCAAGTGTTTCCCCCCTCGATCCCAAATCTATTAGGGAGGCTTCCAGCCGATTCAGAATGCCGGCCAGTCCACTGCACACTCAGTGTGTAAGCCGATATCTGTCAATTATGCGTTGCTCCACGAGCTCCGAGTGCCGCGATCGGGTCCAACGCTTCACGAATGACTCTCACCGACAGCCAGCTCCCAGGTACTCGAGATTCATAGTACCACTTTTTTGTGGGGGCAACGTCCACCCACTTTCCTATATCATGCGAACGTTTTGTGGCCGTTGGTGCAATACTCAGTCCTCAGCAACGATTTTTCTATCCGTCTTAAAGAATGAGATACACATTTAGGTTGTCGAAAACGCGGTTTCGGCCGACTGTCACAACTCCCTGCTTCTGAGTACTCTTATTTGGTTGACGCCGGCGACGAGCGCTGGATGAAAGGTTTAGGGCTCACGCGAGGAGCGGTGTCGTCACCTCGACGGACGCAGATCGGTCATAGACCGACTGTCACCCACCTGCATTGCGTCAAGCGCTTCTGCGTCCCTGCCCTTCCCGAATTGTTTTCTTATCAAAAAGCTGCTGCGTGCGCGCCCTGTTGCTGCCCGCCCACTACCGTATGTGGCCGTACATGCCATGCGCTGGCCCGCTGCCGATCACCTCCCAAAGTGGATCCAGGAACCTCGGGCTGTGCGCTGGCTTGCTTTTTCTACCTCGAGAGAGGCATATCAAATAATTTTCTCGGCTGTACGTTTTGCTTGAGTTTGAGGGCGGGATGGGACCGACATTCGTGACGGCGCTTCTTGGGCGAGAGTACTTCCGGGCACACACCGTCGACCACACACCGCCGGCTGTACACTACTGTCCATGTAACCAGTGCCACCGGCTGTCTGATGATCACTTATGCGTCATCCGGACTTGACGAGAAAACCGCATGATTCTCCAGGCCAGCGTGTCACATATTCGCCGACATATCCATGGTCTGGCTGCTTGAGGGACGCAGTTTGTGTGAAAAAAAGTAGGGCTACTTGACCGTGGCACACTCGCAGAAGGGCCGCCAGACCTTCTGCGCGTAGTGTAAAGATCGAGAGAGGTATGGTGTATTCATGAGAGAGTTTTGGCACGTCATCTGACGGTCGCTTTCGACTGTATCTCGACTGTATCTGTAAGTGCCGAGGGTACTGGATTGTGAATTCCGTCGTGGACTGAAGTGTATTTTGGAAATCAAACTTCCGGTAGTTTGACGGTCCTGTACAGGGGGTGACACGCCGCCGCCGGTTCCGTGATGCATCCAGATGTGTGGTTGTGCGAGTGCTTTGTTAGTAAGTGAGAGCGTCATGGTCGTTCTGTCAAAAGCTGGAGAGGCCCTAATCAAGCGGATCGATGTCTGAGCCAATAAATCGCAGAAAAGCGCCTCTTTGATAGGCATGGACTCTTCGCTTTTTGGCGCAACGACAGTAGGAGTATCAGTGTGCGTACAGCGCCCTGTGGTGTGGATGGGGGGGGGGGGAATCAGGAGAGAGAGCCGTGAGCGCGGCGATGAGCCGCGGTGACAGACGACTTTGCTGGTTATGAATGTGCAGGCGTGGCTTGGGAACACACGGCAAGCCGGGAGGCAGCGGCGTACTGCGGAGGGGCCGTGGCCTGCTGCTCAGAGGTGCCGCTGTCGTGCACATGGGAAAAAGCAAGACAAGCCCAATAAATAGAGCGGGGTGGCTGTCCTGTGGCACGCAGTCTGTCGGCACAGAGCGCAACACGCTGAGCGCGAAAAAACAGACTACGTATAGTGGGGGAACGGCGAGGCGACTTTGCCTGCGGCGGGGCTGGGGGTCGGCATCGCAACCACACCGACGTGAGTGGTGGTCATAGCAGAATCAGGTCGCAGGGGTCAGGATGTGTGCAGGAGATGGGAGAGAGGGGCACAAGGCACCGCAGAGCAATACCTGGGCTGGGACACGCGAAGTGACCGGCTGGATGTGATCACCTGTGCCGCTGTGAATGGGGGAGGCATGCCCCAAATGTACCACATCGTGTCGTAAAAATACGTGTTCCGGCCGCGCCAATCGCCGCCTTGGGAGCCCAGCAGGCGAGACGCGTGGTCGGAATGCACAGCCCATGTGCAGTCCGCTCGACTCGGGCTGACGGTGTATCCCGAGAATACCGTCGGGGACAGTCGGGAATTTCTATATCTCGACGCTTTCTCCGCAACGTGACAAGATGCACCGTTAAAAGACCGTCGAAGAGACCGTCGAGCTACATGCCAAAACTCTCTCACAGAGCTGGAAATCCGGATCTCAACAGCCAGTTCTCGTATTTGGTCTGGATGAAGTGAGATGTCTGTCACCGATCCTCCAAGATCCGTGAAGAACTTTTCCGCCCGGAGATCGTCGCTCCACATGCTAGAAGCATCATGGCTAAACAAATTTGGGAAACGGCGGTGCTCCTTGAAGAGATGTATGCACTGTTCACATGGCAGCCATGCGCTTGAAAGCGTGTCATTTTCATCGCTACTGCCACCCCCCCTCGCCACGTCCCTCGCACCTCGCCACATCCCTTGCACCTCGCCACCCCACTCTCCCATCGCTAAATCTACCTCCCAGCGTCACCCCTCTCTCCGAGCACAAACTCCTTCACCCTGTCCTCCACTCCCCCCCTCACCCAGTCCCTGCATCACTGTACGCCCACGACGCCGCAGGATGTAAGAGCCACAAACCCATACGTGATGAAGTCAATAAGGCAGAACAGGTACATGGCCAGAGGCCACCGCAGCGGAGGAGAGTTAGACGGAAGGAACCAACACGAAGACCAGTGGCGGCGTCGGAATCGATCGCGACGCACAAGAAGCGTGCCAAAAACACACGGCCCAACGCACAGCAAGACGCAACATCAGTTACTTTCCGGCAAACCAAGCCACTCCGCACACCGCGAAATTGAGTGCGTCCCGCACGCGACTCACGTACAGCCACGCCACTGGTATCACCCGAAAGTCGAGTAAGCACAACACAACAAAGGCCTGTATGCCCGGCCGCGTCTGAGCCCTTTTGGTTACGTCTCGGCGATTTCGTGGCGACAACCACACAGCGTATGTCGCCCCGAAGTCGCCAACGAGGGCTACTGGGAAGATCAGATAAACGCGCCAAAGAAGCACCTGGCAAAACAGATACGCAGCCACGTTGCTCATATGTTTGCTCGCCGTATTTAATGATCGACTTGAATCTCATTGTTCATCTTACGGGCCATGCCAAATTTGTCGATGTATTCCCGGGAGCGCGACGCCCATCGCGAGATCGGCGGTGCCACGGGACACAGCCGATAACGCGACAGCGCCGTGCGCCCTGAAAAGATCAGCCCGTGAGAACCGCCTCCCTACACGCCGCACGCACGCCACGCCTTCGCGCGCCACACGCGAGGTCGAGCTGCGCCCGCCGCGCTGCCCCATCCCCCTCCCCTTCCACCGTTCCCCCGCCGCGCCAGCGCCACCCCCGAGCCACCCCCACCACGCCACCCCATCCGCGCCTCCTCCATCACCCACCCCCGCTTTTCCCTTCCCCCCTTTACCCCCCCGATGATCACCCGCCCCCGCCGCACCACATGGCGCGCCTCCTGCAGCCACAGACTGCGATGTGCAGGGCGGATGGCGTGGGGCCAGCCGGAGGCGGGGGGGCGTTGGCGGGGGGGGGGGGGGGGGGGGGGGGGGGGGGGGGGTGGGGGGGGGGGGGGGGGGGGCCGGGGGGGCGGGGGCCGGGGGGGGGGGGGGGGGGGGGGGGGGGGGAGGGGATCGACGGCGGCGGTGCCGGATTGGGGGGCGACCGAAGGGCAGGGAGTGGGGGAAGAAAACGTTTGCGAGGAGCTGAGGGACATCCGTCGAGGCAAAGTGCCCGTAATTTCATGCCACGCGCAACCCTTTCTGGCCCTGTCAGAGTCCTGGGGCAGCCTTGCACGGCCGAGCGGTGCGAGCCAATCAGCTGTCGATTTGCGTTGCAAGACTGCCGGCGATCCGCACAATGCCCGGCCTCCAGATCAACCTCGGACGCCGAGGCCGGGCTGCTGCTTTCCTCACCATCCCGTGCTGACAGTGATCTCGCCTGAGTGCACCGGGGGCGAGGCCCCTCCTGAATTCGTGAAATTGCATCACTACAGTGATGCACAAGCCTGGGACCTGGCCATAGGAGCCGGATTCTCGTTGTCTTAGCGGTGGGACATGCGATCCGAACCGAATAATTGTGTCGCCAGATCTCCAACCTGCTATTACGAGTCGTAGGCTGCGGTTTCGATGGAGCCCCACACTGTGTCGCCCCCAAATCGCCTGAAAGTAACCAAAGAAGTGCGATGGCGGAACCGACGACGATCAAGCCCAGCTACTTCATGTGCAAGTTTTGCTCATCTCAGCTATTCAGCAACCCGGCGGTCCTCAAGAAGCACATTTCCCTCAAACCACTGCACGCCCCCGTCGGACGTGCGGTACAAGATTCTGAAGCGCCTGACGGAGAACAAGCGCAAGAACCCCGGTAATGACCGGCCGTACCATCGCGCACTCGACGCCATGGACGTGGCCGAGCACGTGTCAACGGACGTGCCTGCCGCACAGCTACAAGCGGCACCGGCCTCTGGCACGTCGACGGGATCTTCCATCGTGCCGTTTGTCAACCAACTCACCACATACGAGATTAAGGCGATCGACACTCAGTGCGCAAAGTCGATTTACCGCTGGGCTCTTCCGCTGAGCCCCACTGAGTCGCCCGACTTGATCACCTTTGCAAAAGCGCTTAACGCGGGATCCACCGCCCCTTCGCGGTACACAATGCCGGGACACTCCTGAAACAAAGTTGTAACAACCAGCAGCGGATGTTGGACTGCTTCGTGCGCCGCTGTGTTCACTACGGAGACGTCGTGATTAGGGGCGACCTCTGGGGGGATCGATTGAACAACATAATCTGTAACGTCATGAGTTTCACGCCCGAACCATTGTACGTCGAGACCAAGGTTTGGGGGGAGGCGCGCCACGCGGCCGAGAGCACCGCCGAGTTCTTCTCCCACCGCATCGAGTCGGTCGGGTTTGCGGCCGGCGAGCGCTCCTTCTCAAATGCCTCTCACATCCAGAGCCGGCTGCGGACATGTCTGTCGTACACCACGCTACACAAGCTCCTGTATGTGTACTACAACTTTCGCGTGGTGCCGGATGTGCCGGCTTCCGTGCTGCCCAGCCCGACGGCGCCTTTGGACAGCCGCATGCACATGGTGGAGCTCGATGGGGTGGACGACGGCGCCGATGACCGGGACGGGTGCCTGGACGCCTCTGCTGCACTCGGCGCAATTGCGGCGGATGTGGAAGGAGGACCGGAAGGCGCGTTGACAAGCGCATGTGAGGGCCGGACACCTGGCCCCCGCACTCGGGGAACCAGTTGCCTCCCAGTCAAGAGGGGACACGTGAATTCGCGTCATGGGCGGTCGGATCCGATCAGTCCGAAACGGCCGCTTGCTCTCGCGAGAGAAATATGTCCTACTGACACATATTTCGAATCATTCCGGTGGCGATCCACTTGTAATCACCTCGTGGCTCACCAACCACAACCGCGATCTCGAGACATCCCTGGGACCAGTAAATCCCCGGGCAGGCCCCCAGTTAAGGGCCAAAGTTTGTGTAAGCCCGACTCGAACCACTGACCAGCATTACACCGCGCCCCTGACAACGGGGCGCCGCAAGAGTGTCACGTAGCGCCCTTCCCCGGCCTCTACTCAGGGCGGTGTCCGAAGCTGCGGCCGTCCCCCGCTGAGACTGGCCCCATGTGCCCTGAGGGGAGGGTCTTCTGAGAGTCCTTTGAGGGTGTCTGAGGGGGGTTTTCGGAGGGTCTGAGGGGAATGAACGGGATAAGGGGGCGAGGCGTGAGTGTGGCCTCGAGGACCTCCACGCGGGCAAGTAAACATCCGGTCACACAACTCGTGTGTGCCGCTTGCGGCGTCTTCCCCTTGTCGACGCCGTGCGTGAGTGCTCTTCGGGATTTTGTTCCGGGGCGGGTATTCCCCGACAGGACTACCCGGCGTCATGACCTGGCTCGCCTTCCCCCCGACTGCGTGGGGTTGGCTGGTCGTGTTGTCACAATTGGTGGAGCAGCAGGGGAGGAAGGCGACTCAACTTTCCTCGGAGAGGTGGCGCTGCACCAACCCGCCTCGGGGGGAACGTAGCTGGTCCTCCCCCCCTTGGTGCCTAGCGCTGCGGGCGGCGCCCCGCAACGCCAGGTTTGGCTGAGTCCGGCCGGGTCGATGGCCGATGGGGGGGGGCATGGAGACCCCCCTGGTGTCGACGTGCCTGGTGTCGGGGGGGAAGGGTCGTCCCCACACGGAGGCGGATCTTCGGTCTACGATTGCCGCACCAGTGCACGCACCACGGATGCGAGTGCCCGCGGGCAGCGGCTTTTGTTCCATTCCCTGCCCCCGGGCCTTAATCCGACTGGGACTCTCCCCCCGGCAGGTTCCCACTCGAGTAGTCCTCACCCCGAGGTGGCCCCTTTGGGTGCTGGCACTCATCTCGGCGGACACAGCCGCCCGACGTAACCACGTGGGGCTGTGGGTCTCTGCCACCACCGGCACGGGAACGTGCGGGTGGGAGCTCTAGTCGTGCTCCTCGAGGCTGACGAAGTTCCAAGGGTGCCCGGGCGCGCGAGCACAGCGCCGGGACTCACGGTATCGGTCCCCCGGCCCTCGGATCCTGTGGGGGATCTCCTCTCGGTTCTTGGGAGGGGGGGGCGATGCCAGACTCGGCACGGGAGCCTGCGGGTGGGAGCTCTAGTCGTGCTTTCCCAGGCTCACGGGGTGCCAGGGATGGCCACGGTCTCGATGGGAGCGACGCCGTAGCCGATGTCGCTCGGTCTGAAGTCACCCGATCGCTAGTTACGATGCTGCGGGGCTCCAAGCCCAGACCCGCTGACCGCCGGGGAAGAGCCCGGCGCTCTTCCTGTAGGCACCGACGCGACGACTCGTCGTCGTCGTGAACCACGGACATCTCACGCTCGGGGGACCAGTCTGCCGTTGCGGCCCTACTAGATGCAGTCCGCGCTACCCCCACGGCGGGCCCTCCGCCTCTAGTAAGGCGGGGAGGTCCGCCGTCACCGCGGCAGGTAGTTCATACTGCACGGGGTGCCGCTTCAGCCACCGCTGCCAAGCCGGGCCCTGCTTAGGCACCGGAATGGCCTTGTACAGGGCCCGCAGGCGACACTCCCCCATCTGGCTAGGGGCGTGGGGGGGCGTCCACTGGACCAGCGCCCCCTATTCCACCCCCGAGGGCCCCGGCTCCTCCACTGGTGGGGGGCGCACCCGGCGCGGCACCGGCGGGGGGAGTCCTGCTCCATGGGGTCCTCCCCCCCAACGGCCGGTGCCGCCGCGTCAGCCGCCACAGCCACCGGTGGAGTCCCTAGCCGGCTAGGCGGCAACGGCAAGCGGGCGGCCGCCGGGATAGGAGCCGCCGCGTTCACGTCGGCCGACTGCCCCGCCGCGCTTGACGCGCTGGAGGCCGTCACCTATCCCGCCGTTGACTTGGGCCGGCGTGGGGCCGGCGGAGGTGGCGTCGCTTGACTCCCCGCCGCCGAAGACTCCCGGCTCGAGGTCGCGCCGCTGGCCGGGTGCGACCGACGGGCCGCCTTCCCCCGTGCCGTCGCCGAGGCGGCGCCACCTGACTTGGTGGCGCCCGTCGGCGTAACTGGCGCCAACGCGGCCGCCCCGCCCGCCCGTGGGGTAGCCGCCGTCGAGCCCTTGGCCTTGGAGGCGCCCGAACTGGCGGGCGCCCCGCTCGTTTGAGCGGTCTCCGCCGCCTAGCCGACCGCGTTGGCCGCGCCCGTCGTTGGCACCCCGCCGGCTCGGACCCCCGCCGCCGCGAAGCGGCGATCCGACCGGGCCGGCGTCCTACCCGACGCCGGCGCGGCGCGCCCCGCACTTGATGCTGCCGTCTCCGCCGGGCGCCCGACGCGCTCCGCACTTGGGGTTGGCATCTCCTCCGTCGACGCCACTGCCGTCGACTGCGAGGATGTCATGGCCACCGCGTCCGAGTAGGAACGCGGGACGGACTAGGGGAATGGGGGATAGAGGGCAGGGAGGGGTGGGACTCTCGACTTGGGGGGCGGAGGGGGTACGGTACCGGCCGTTAGTCTACGGCTGCCCCGTCCGACCCCCGTCGACCCCGCCTGTCCCATTTCTATGGGCTTCTGTACGCTGTCAGGGGCGCCCCGTCGCCTCCAGCGGCATCGCTCCGCGCCCCCCCTGGATAACTCCTCCAGCGGGGCGTGCGTGACAGCCGCCCCAGAGGGGGGCGCCATACCCGGCGCCCCCATTGCACGGCTTGTGTGGCCCACCTCGGCCACACAGACCCCCATGACACGCCCCCGTGTCCCCCGCACAATGACGGCGCGTGCCCCCTTGGCCCCGGCGGGCCCCCCACGATCCGGGACGGCCACCACAGGCGCTGACCGGGACAGAACCCAGGCCCCGCACTGGGCGAATGCCGGTTAGCCGTCCTGGCCCGCCCGTAACCCTCGGGCAGGCCCGGCCCCTGGCCCTGAGCCGCCGGGACGGCGACCCCTTTAGAAGGCGGAACTGTGACGGCCGGACACCTGGCCCCCACACTGGGGGAACCAGTGTCCTCCCAGTCAAGAGGGAACACGTGGATTCGCGTCATGGGCGGTCGGATCCAATCAGTCCGAAACGGCCGCTTGCTCTCGCGAGAGAAATATGTCCTACTGACACATATTTCGAATCATTCCGGTGGCGATCCACTTGTAATCACCTCGTGGCTCACCAACCACAACCGCGATCTCGAGACATCCCTGGGACCAGTAAATCCCCGGGCAGGCCCCCAGTTAAGGGCCAAAGTTTGTGTAAGCCCGACTCGAACCACTGACCAGCATTACACCGCGCCCCTGACAACGGGGCGCCGCAAGAGTGTCACGTAGCGCCCTTCCCCGGCCTCTACTCAGGGCGGTGTCCGAAGCTGCGGCCGTCCCCCGCTGAGACTGGCCCCATGTGCCCTGAGGGGAGGGTCTTCTGAGAGTCCTTTGAGGGTGTCTGAGGGGGGTTTTCGGAGGGTCTGAGGGGAATGAACGGGATAAGGGGGCGAGGCGTGAGTGTGGCCTCGAGGACCTCGACGCGGGCAAGTAAACGTCCGGTCACACAACTCGTGTGTGCCGCTTGCGGCGTCTTCCCCTTGTCGACGCCGTGCGTGAGTGCTCTTCGGGGTTTTGTTCCGGGGCGGGTATTCCCCGACAGGACTACCCGGCGTCATGACCTGGCTCGCCTTCCCCCCAACTGGGTGGGGTTGGCTGGGCGTTTTGTCACAGCGCCGACCACAGCGCCGATGACGACTCCCCGCCTGGTACCCAGTTCTCGGCCCGTCATTGATTGCTCGGCCGGGACCTCTTTTTCCCTTGTTCGTTCGTTGGTAGCTTGCTAGCTTGTCTTTAGTTTTTTAGGTAGCGTATCCCATCAGCCAATCACCTGACGAGCAAGTCAGGTTGAGCTTGTATCGTCGAACTATAATTAGCAGCCGTCCGTTGAGGCACAGTAACAGCCTGTTCAGTTTACGCGATCATGATCAAACTATAATTACACCGCCCCCATCCCTGCATCACACAGGTTCTGAGAGGGGCTCTGCCGTCAAGATTTAGCTTAAAATTGAAAACAGATGATGTAGCCCAATCCTAGAAAAAAAGTAGCATGCTCGTGGAGAAGACAGCGTAAGTTTAAGTTCATCGTGCTCATTGGGCGGCAGCCATGATGGTCCCGATCTGGCCACGAAGTGTCCTTGACCGGTCTCACGACATTGTTGGGCCAAAAATAAGCGATTCGATTGCACAGCATGAAGCCTCCGGTCCTGCACTGTGTGGCGGTTTGAAATTACCAAGATAAAGTGAGATCTGTTCTTTCATTATAAATAAGGAGGAGTTATTTCGGTTCGACAGCATCTAACTCTGCGGACCATCGTGCGGAAAGTTCCTGAGAATGTGTCAGAAAATCGGGAAGATTCTCTTCCCAATCCGCTCGAGTCGTCCTGCAGATCGTATTTGGTACTTACCTGGTCCCATCCGACAATCATAGTTGTCTTGGATTGCTGTTTTCCAGTTTGTTTCCAGGACTGTTCCGCGGCGTATCTGGTTGCATGGTCACTGTACCAAACCACAAACAAATCCGTGCGCGCGTTGGATCGACTGGTCTAGAACTCAAACCAGATCCGTTCTGCATCCTGTATCCGTGAGTTGAGTACGCGGACGGGTTCCAGACTCTCTTCAGTGGCAGGCAACATCCTCGACGAGAGATAGCAGTGTCGTCACGCGAAAAACGCATGCCCAGGATAAGCTCAGAGCTACGTCCGTGCTTGACATGACAGACAAAGCACAGGGATAACTGTAAGTAACTCCTGCAGACAAAGCGGCAGGACATCCTTCGGAACGATCCTGTCGACAGTTATTATTTTTATTCAACCGGTCGCTTCCTGCTTTACCTAGAAGCCTACCGCATGGAATATCGGGAGGACAGCACTTAGAACGATTCTGTCGACAGTCAATATATTTATACAGCCGATCGCTTCCTGCTTTATCTGGAGATCTGCCGCCTGGAGTAACGGGAGGACAGCTCTCGGAACGATCCTGTCGACAATTGTCGTTTTGGCTCATCATCGGAGATGGCGAGTACAGTCTCTATTGGGGCGTTCCAGTCGTCCAGGGGGGGCCAGCCATGAGAGGTAGTGGTGTTCGGGCGAGTCGGCGCTGCTTCCATTCGTTCCGGTGCTCACAGTTCCATTGCAAATATTCCTTAACATGGCCTGTGCGTATCGCAATAAAAGAACACTCAGGTCATCCTGGTTCATCAAAATATGCAACACGTCGACAGCAAGGCACGAGACGATGACGATGTGTACGGGTTAGACACGATGCGATTCGTGGTAAGATAGTAACAGATCACGGCGCACCTCTCTCTCATACCATGGGCCAAAAGCTATCGAGACAAGTGTTCAACGTACTCCACGTGCAGTCCAGACACTAGTGAATCGGGCACCACTACCAACTGGGGATGGCGGCGGAGCATCAGCAGCTTCATCAGCCCCGCTACTCGGCGTCACTTCGATGTGTAGGACGCCCTCTCGTTCAAGCTTTGTCCTCGAAAAAGTGTCCCGGCGTCTCAGTCCAGGTGTGGGCTTCGCAACCGCGATAGTACATCAATCAACGTGTGTCTTTTCCCAAGCGCAACACAGTCTCAGTGAAAATAGGTCTCTGTGCAACCGTAACAGGGCCCTAGTCAACGAGCAGGACTTTGATGAGCAGGTGGGTGAGCGCCACGACAACAGTTTTGTGATCTGTCATAGAGAGGACGGACGCACATGGCGCACCCAGCGGACCGGTTGGATGCAGACGGCGCTGGGCGGAGCTGAATCGCTGGTTATCACCTGAGCAGGCACAGGCGTCCTGTAGAAGCCTGATACAGCGCGAGGGCGACGCATGCTGCTGATCTGCGGAGGGAGATGCGGTTCGCCATGTCCAGAAATGTACGTATTTCCTTTTGCGTGTAGTATTTATCAGGAAGATTAAAAGCGCCCGTTGGTGCAGGGAGCCCATATGCTCTAGTCGAGCGGGCCGGTCGGTCGAGGCCGAGGATCCCGTAGGAGATGCACACGTTGGGACCGTACAGTTCTGTGGTCGACGATGGAAAGTACTTGATTTCACGCCTAAAATTGTATGTGCATTGACTTATGATACTGTTGGAGATTGGACAGCTTCCAATGCACAGGGCCGCCGCCGACAAGTGATCCCAGATCGGACGCCGCGTCCTCCACGCCACGCCCTTGTCGGGGTACCGCACGTATCCGGTGTGAGACGCGGCGAGCACGGCCTCCCAGCCACACTCGCCGCTGCCCCGGCCACGCTCGGTTCTGGCACGCTCCCGACGGACTGCCACGCACGGTCGCAGCACTCACAGTTCCCTCTCGCCAGCACAGTCGCCGCACACACTGCATCCAGGGAGCGCCACGCCCAGTGGCCGCCACCGACCAGCGCCGTCACGCTGGTGCCGTCATAGTGTCTGCACCACCACTCCCTCTCCTCCACGATTTTTTTGTCCATCCCCTCCTCGCTTGTTTTTATTTCCCCATTCTCCATACCCGTTGCTTGTTGCGCTCCCCGCGCCCCCCTTTCCCGTCTTTGTTCTTTTTTCGGGCGCACGCTGGAGGATAGAGGCCCGCCACCCCGCCGGAGTGTGCGGGCCAGACCGCGACCGACAGCCCCTACGGGTGATCGGTTGTGTCCGTGAAGCCGCGGGCTGTGCCCCTCTTGTTGGGGCCACCCGCTGGTGTTTTGAAGTGGCCGCCAAGCCGGGTGGGCGGTCTTCACTGTGAATTATCAGTCGTCACCCCGCCGGCGGGTGCTTGTGTGAGGGTGTCACCAATCGTTCATTCGGGCCAGCGGGGCTCGCTCGTGCAGCGGGGTGTCCCTTTACCTCGGGCCAACCGCTGGCATTTACGAGTCGCCGGCACACAGGGTGGGCCGGCTTGACTTTTCATTCGAGCTCGTCACCCCGCCTGTGGGTGCGTGCCGAACGCGTCCATCCTGCCCGCGCCGGAGTTTGCGCGTTACTTGCACCGCGGGCTGGGTCCCTTTTGCTGGGGCCGACCGCTGGTTGTTGCAAGTCGCCGGCACATCATGTGGACCGGCTTGAAATATTGTTTGCGGCTCGTCACCCCACCGGTCGGTGCGCGCCGAACTTGTGCACACCGCCCAGGAGGGCCGTTGCGCGCTATTGTTTCCGCGGGCTGTGTCCGTTTGCTGGGGCCAACTGCTGGTTTTTTTGAGGTGGCCGCCCCACCGGGTGGGAGGTCCTTACTTTGGATGGTCTCCCGTCATCCCGAAGGTGGGTAAGAGGCAGTCCGCCGCCGATCTCCCGAACGAGCTGATCGTGCTGTGGTGGCGTTGAGGGCTCTGCCCATTACCCTCGACCAACCACCGACTTTTTGATTGACCGCCACTCTGGTTCTGCTGCGCTTCTTGGCTCGACACCTCGTCGGTGGGTGCAGACTATGGATGAGGGTGATGCATCAGAGTCTCTCGGGTCGTTGCCGGGAGGATTATCTCGCGACCAACGTCGTCAGGTGGCACGCACCCGTCGGCGGGCGGAGGCTATGACTGCGAAAGCGGCGCGCGTAGCTGAAGAAGCCGCGCGGGCCGTCGATTCCGTGGATGCTTTTGAACGAGGGGCGGCGGCGCTGGCCTGAGAAGCCCAGAGTAACGCCCACTCGGCCCCCGCAACTCCGCACGGCAGCAGCCTCGGAAACAGACGCAGTGGCGGCCGTGGCCGTTGTCGTGGCCGTGGCAGCGGGACAGGCCGCGGCCGTGGCGAGGGCCCGCCGATTCGCCGTGTTGAGCCCTCCCTCGTTCCAGACCATGGTAATGGCCGCGGATGGCCGCTCAGACCGGTTGCAGACAGTGCCTCCATACCTGGCAGGGGTCTCCAGATCGCGCGCGGGATGAGTGTACGGGGTCGGCTGGGGGCGACGTAACAGACTACAACGTATAGCCATGAAAGGCGGGTGGCCCAGCGCACACATGCTACCGCACGTTGGGCTGTGCATGTGGTCTACGGGGCTCAGTCTGCGCCCGACATGATCTCGGTCATGAACGATGCGCGGCGTGGATTGGCTTGTCGAGTAGGCGGGCGGACAGCTACGCAGTTGCGGATGCTTTTGTCGGCACTGGAACTCGCCGGGCCGAGGTATTTTCCCAGACCCAACCAGTTGAAAGTTTTGAGCCAGTGCCGTGGCGGCTGTGGCAACGTCGAAGCAATTGATTTGCTATTGGATTTAGCTCTAAGGATCTTACACGAGGACGGCGACTGTGCGCCGAGTTGTGGTGCCCCTGCGGCAGCAGGCTTCCTCGTCGAGAAAGCTTTGGCGTCCCACGGATGCAAGGGCCAATGCTCTGCCGTGGCCCACCCTGCCCCGCCCTCTTCTCATCCTTTAGCGACGCCTCCTGCTCCTGTGCGGGCCCCACGTCCCCCCAACACGCTGATCGCGCCGCGTTCTAAGGCTGTGGCCGACCCGAGCGCACGTAGACGGCCACTCGTACGCCACGCCCCACCTCCTCCCAAGCTCTTTTGTGGAACGGCCAGTCGCCATGGAGACCCCCCGTAGACGGCCACTGTCACGACCTTCGCACCCCCGCCTCCGCATGGGCCTCAAGTGCTGCCTCGCGACTCTAGCGCAGGCGCACCCTCGAGGACCCGCTCTGTACGCGTTTTTCCGGTGCTCTCCGCATCGAGTCTCCCAGTGCCACCACGATTCCGTTTCCCGGTCCGCGCCGAGCGGCACGGACAACTGTCGGCGACGTACTTGGCTTCCTTGGAAGAGGGCATGGAAAGGTCCAAGCACATGATGGACGGCCTCCTATTGTGGTTCCTCTACTGGGCTAAAAGTAGCGGTGTTATCGGTGGCCTGCGTGTGCTCTCTGCACTGAACGGAGAGGACGTTGAGGACGCCTCGACGGACCACGTCTCAGTCGTGAACAGGGCTTCCAGCGTCTTGATCGACCGCCTCGTGTTCAGCGGCGGTACGGTCGTCATGCCGATTAACAGTAGACGAGGTTGGTCGGGGGTGGTTATTAGAGGCCTCGGCAAGGTTGTGCCGTCGGTTTTTCAGGCCGTGCTCGACGGCGAATCCGAGCCCGTTCACAGGGCCGCCGATGTGCTCATCAACACATACGCGGGGAATGGAGGCGCGGAGGTTGACTTTGAGGTAGTGAACGGCCTCTTCCGCTCCTTGACCGCAGCCATTCGCCAGACCCGACTGCGCGTCAAGGACTGAATTGGAGTTCGAATGCGTGTGAATGTATGCTTGTCGACTCGATTGCCGGTGAGCCGAGTGGGGACCCCGGCCGGAGAGATGGCGGACACGGCCGCCAACCTGCTGGCGCATTTTTCTCTTTTCCATTCTGCTAAGCCCGCAGCAGCAGCGTGCATTTTGCGCGCTGACGATGGCCGGCAATGGCGCGAAGCCCATTCTCCCCGGCGCCTGCGTGGCCTAATTGGCCGCATTGTTGAAGAGCACCGCCCTGGTAGCCAGGCCTGGCATGAGCAGGAACCAGCCGACGAGCTCATGAACGGGTGCGACCTGTCTGAAGACAAGGCCTCTGATGGCGGGGACTGCGTGAAGGACCTAGCAGACAACGAAGAAGCTGGCGCAGGTGGCGGCGCGGTCGATGGTGGCGGCAATGGTGGCAGCGGCAGCGATGGCGGCGACAGTGGCGGCTTCATTTTCGGTCGAGCGGGCGATCATTGCGCTGGAGGGAGCGAAGACGCAGACAGAGCCGACGGTCGTGCCCGTGACGACAAAGATGAGGTTGAGCGCCGCGCTCGAAACGTTTCCGGACGCGGGCACGGCCGACGTCGTGATCGTGGATCGGTGGACGATGAGTTACATGTGCATGCAGGTCGTGACGCCCACGGCCGTGGTGGAGGAGACGGCCGAGCTGTCGGCGCTTGTGTCGACGCCGCCGTGCACAGCAGCGTCCAAATTGCCGCCAGCGCCCACGGCCGATGCCGTGATCGTGGACCTGTCGATGATGAGATACATGTGCATGCAGTTCGTGACGGCGACGCCCGTGACGGACGAAACGGCCGCTTTGGCGGAGCCCGTGTCGACGCCACCGTGCACAGCAATGTCCAATTTTCCGCACGCGCACACGGCGAACGCCGTGATCGAGGAGCCGTTGTGGATGAGTTCCATGTTCGTGGATGTTGTGACGCCGATGGCCGTGATGGAGGAGACGGCCGCGTTGGCGTCGCCCGTGTCGACGCCGCCGTTCACGGCGATTTCCAAGTCGCCGCACGCGACCACGGCCGACGCCATGATCGTGGAGCCGTCGTCGATTTGACACACGTGCAGCAAAGGCCCGACAGTAACGACGGTGACGGGCGAGGCGGCGGCGCAATCGTCGCCCGTCGTGACGCCGGCGGCGGCGCCGTCGACGACGATCGACAAGTTGCCACACGCGCGCAGGGCCGACGCTGTGATCGTGGAGCCGTTGTTCATGAGTGTCATGCGCCTGCAGGCACCCTTGTTGATGCTGCCAGCAGCGCCGTCCATGGCGAAAGAGATGTTGCGGCCGTGGAAAGCGATGGACGAATTCGTGCACGCGCGCACGACCGACGCCGTGATGGTGCAGTTGTCGTTGATGGCGATCATGTGAAGCGAGGTCACGATGCCGACACCCGTGATGGAGTAGGCGGCCGCAATGTCGGAGCCCATGCTGACGCCATAGTCGACGGCGATGGACATCTTGAAACACGCACGCACGACCGACGCCGTTACGGAGGAGTACCTGTTGATTAAGTTCATGTGCATCGAGGACAAGACGCCGCCGCCCGTGATGGCGTAGGCGGCGGCCCCGTCGACTCCCATGTCGACGCCGCCGCGCACGGCGATCGACACATTGTCGCTCTCGCACGCGATCGTCGCCGTCATGAAGGGGCTGCTGGCGACGTGCGACATGTGGACACCGACGTTGCATCTGGCGATGATCGGGACGATGATGGCGGTAGCGGTTGTGATGTCGGAGGTGTTCAACTTCGGGATGATTTGTCCCTGTTTTGTGGCGTCTCTGCCTCGCGCCATAACCGTCCGTTATCCAGCTTGGACGCGGAGGACGTCAGATTTATTTCAGAGGATATCTTCTCTACATGCTTGAGAGGAAAACCTGGACGCTCCGGGTCGTCGTACATACCTTTTGACGATGAGGCAATGCAACTCGGGCCTGTGTCTTAGAACGGTACGACGCAAGAACACTGCCCAGACCTCGTCAAAGGTGCCCCAAAGGTCAGCCGCTGCCGTAAAACCACGGCCGAGCGCCGAGAATGTTGTAACAAGCACGATGCTGATTGAAGTACCACTAACAGGGGGGGGACCTCAGGAGGAGGGAAGTAACCGCCGTCTCGGCCGCTCGCGCGACACCCACTATGGGACTCAAGGTCCAAGAAGTCGGGGCGATCGAAACGCCAAGACATGAAGACACGGTTTACTTGCTGGCGACGACGGTGCCTCCCAATGTCGTCGCCCTTCGTCCATAAAGGGCGGAAACCGTCGCCCGGGCCCAGTTCCCCGATAGGGACTTGACCCGGGCCGTCACCGGTCAGTGCAGATTATTCCCTCCATGCATACAAAGTCCCCCGGAGCAATCATTACAAACGAAGGCGGGAGACCGTTCCGCGCGCAACGCGCTGCAACCGCCGAGTGGCGCCCGGTCGGTTGTCGCCTGCCGCGCTCTCCGGCCGCGGCCACTCGGACCCCGCGGCGGGGCGTCTGGGCCAGGCGCGCCCCTTTGCGGGCTCGCGCTTGCGCTCATGGGCGGGCCCGCCGTCCCCGTTCGGCCCGAGTCCGACCTCGTCCGAAACGCCGACCCCCCTCCGCGTCGGCCGCACCTCTGGTGCTCCGCCGGCCGCGCCACCGCCGACGGTGGGCTCCCGTAGTATAACATCCCCTTCGTCTGAGATGGAGCCGTCCCCGGCGACGCCCCCCGATAGCCCCGGCGGGGCCCCGTCCGCCTCGTCCCTTATGCGGCCGGACACCGACCGCGCCGAGGTCCCGCCCGTCGTACCCCTGGCGAGCCCGTCGGCGGCTGACGCCGCGTCGGGGGCTATGCTCGTGCCGCCAACACCGGCGACGCCGGGACCGATGAGGGCCCGGCCGCCCGTCTCCGCGCGTCCGACGTTGCCGCCGGTCTTTCAGCTGTTGTAAGACCCCAACGGTCGTGAGTGGCGGAAGCCGCCCCGCCAAGCAGGAGCGGCGGCGGCGACGAGTGACGCGGTTGGATCCGCAGCGTCCCTGGCCGCCGCCGGGGGTTCCAGCACCACCTCAGCACAAGGCGGGGATCCCGCGGTCGCGTCGGTGGATCGGCCGCTGTTGTTGGGGCAGGCGGCCCCCGTCCCCCCATTGCGACCGGCGTCGCCCGCCGTCCGATCGTGACTCGCCCCGCTGGCGCCTGCCGTGGCGGCGGACGACTGGCCGCTAGTCAGTGACGTCTTCCGGTCCGTCCATCTCCAGGATGTCAACGGGGCGCAGGCCGTGTGGCGGTCCTTCCGGGAGTTCGCCATGGCGGCGTGTTACGACGCCCGGCCGGCGGCCGAGCGCGATTTCGGGTCCTTCATCCGCTCCGTCGGTACTAGCGCCGCGTGGTTGCGTTGCGTGTTGTGTTGCAACCCGGGTTGGGTGCTCTTGGTCCCGCACCCTGCAGCCGAGCTACCGTTTGTCGCCGGCGGCGAGGAGTGCGCCTACCTCGAGGACTGGCACTCCCGCCTCCGTGACCGCCCCGCGGTCCCGTTCGGCCACTCCTTGGCGCTCTTCAAGTTCGGCGGTGTGGGCCCCCTGCTCGCCCTGAGCCCGGTGGGCCCGCCGACCGCGCCGGCGGATTTGGCGTTGGAGGCCGCACGCCGTTCGCGCGGTGAGCTCGTGAGCACCCGCCGGGCGGGGCGCGGGGCTATCTTCTTGCCCGTGCGGTCCGGCATCGGGGTGGCCCTGGCGCGCGCTCCCTTGCCGCCGGCAATGGCCTTGCGATGCGCGACGCCCCGGCTGCTGACGTACGAGTATCCTCCCGTCATTCACCAACAGCAGTCCCTGCTCCAGGCGTACCCGTGTCACCCCATCCAGGGGACGGCCTACGTCATGATGACGGCGGCTATCGTGTCGGGGTAACTCCGCGCGTACCGCGAGACGCAACGCGTCTTCAAGCCGTCGCCGTGTTACTAAGCCCTGACGAAGGCGTTCTCGGTCGACGACCTGGCGACGGGCGATTGTTCCCCCGCGGAGGCCCTGGCGGAGTACGACGCCATCGCACGGGCGGTGCCCTGGGCAGCCATCCACAAACGGCTACCCTACAACCACGACCCCACCCGTCAGGCCCGAAGCACCCTGCTGCCCCACCAAGTGGGTACCGTCGCGGACCGCCGGCGCCACTACGTCCGCAGTATGGGCGTCCCGCGCTCGCCGCACGCCCCTCTGGAGTTCATGCTGGCGGAGCCGCGGCTCGCGGATGCCGTCCCGAGGTCACTACCTGTGACGGAGGAGGCCCGGGCGAGGCCCGTCGGCTTCCCCTTGTCCGACCCGGGGGATGTCCCGACATCGACGGAGGAGGCGGCTGCCTCGGCCGCGTACCACGCCCGGAAGCGGCGGCACGCTGACATGGAGCTCCACGGCCCTGCGCAGCCGGGGTCCGCCAATCCGGGGTCCCCGGTCGGCGCCGCGCCCGATGTCCCGGTTGGGCCCGCCGCCTTCCCCGCGCCGGGCGGTCGCTGGGACGAGGAACGCCATGACGACTACCCCGGCATGGCAGGTGCCGAATTCGGTGACGGTTGGCCGGCCGCTGCCGTTGACGGCGCCGGCGGCGCTGGCCGCGGCCCCGGGGACCGTATGGACGGAGTAGTGGGCCGCGGTGCCGGCGTGTGGGATGACCGCGCGTGGCCGGCGGCCATTCACGGAGACAATCGCAGCCTCGCTGCTGCAGGCCGCGACGACCTCATGAGGCGCACCGACGGCGGCCAGGGTCGTGAGCGCGACGCCCACGCTGGCGGACACTGGGACGCGGCGCCCCCGCACGACGGCGGGAGGTACCCCACCGGCGGCGCCGGGGCGGCCGCCGGGTCGCCACGCGACGCCTCCACCGGCCGCCTTTGGGACGCGGAGCCCCAGAAGGACGGCGGGTCATATCCCACCGGCGGCGCCGGGGCGGCCGCCGGGTCGCACCGCGACGCCCACGACGGCCGCCATTGGGGATCTGAGTCCCGCCGGGAGGACAGGGAGTATAACGCCGATGCCGCCGGTACGGGCACGGGGGGGCCGCGCTTCGCGCGCTCGGACGCCGGTCGCGACAACGACGGCCCGCCGCCGGCGCTGTTGTGGCTTGGCATAGTAGGTCCCGTTGCAACCCCCGTCCCGGGGCAGCCGGACGTCGCCTACGACTGGTGGCTGTCCTTGCTGTGGGAGCCTCCCGCTCCGATGAAAGCCACGGCGTGGCGGGACTCGCTTACGTCCAGGAAGGTCGTAGCCCTCTTTGGGCACGACAGGGCCGTGAACTGGGCCGAGGTGGGCCCCCCGGAGCTCACCGCCGCCCTGGTGGAGTACGCCCGCATCGGGCTCGCCGGCGTCGTGACGCCGTGTTTAGAGACCCCGCGGACTCGGGCGAAGCGGTTCCACGCCGCCTTGCGCCGTGTCCTCCGTGGGGCGGGCCGCATGTTTGCGAGTACCGCGGCCGCGACGAAGGGCATCGCCCTAGCTGCGTAGATGCCGTGATCGTTTGGGCGGCATTCGGCGGTCGCTGCCATGACGTAAAGCCGCGGGCTTTCTCCTTTTGTCCCCAGCGTGTGTGCGGGTCGACGTGGCGCTGCCGCGTGGCGTGGGCGCCCCGCGACCGCCGGTCCGGGCGACCCAGTGGCCCGACAGCCCCCGAGGGCCCCACCGAAGAACCCCACCCCCCCCCCCCCCCCCCCGTCCGCACCCGGCCGCCGCGCAGTCCCAAGGGGTCAGGCGCGGACGGTCGGGGGCGACGGGGCAGTGGCGCCTGCGGCGGCCCCAACGGGAGGGCCCGGGGCACGCGAGGGCGTCGGCGGGGGGTCGGCGGACGTATGGGGTAACCCCAGGCGCGTGGCGCGGCGCAGGTAGACACAGAGCTTCTCGTGCGGGGCGTCCGCGGCGTCCATCCAGGTAGGCTGAGGGTACCCGGTCCTGTAAACCTGGACCCGCAGGGTTTCGTCGGGTAACGTGGCGTGGTCCGCGATCCGGTCGACGGCGTACCGCTGGCCATCAGCCTCGGCCCCATGGAAGGAGCGGGCCGTCCGCAACGCGGGGTGCTGGGAGGGGCCCGGGACAGCCGCGCCCGAGGCACGGACGACCTGAGCCATGTTCTCCCGGCGGTGCTCCCCATCCACGTCGAGGAGGACCGTGGGACCGTCCGTGGAGACCACGCGATAGGGCCCGCGGGCTACGTGTGTCAGCTTGCCGCCGGTGCCTTCCTCCTCGGCGTGATCGCGTAGCCACGCGACGCCGCCGACGGTAAGCTTCTCCGCGCGCAGCGCGAGGCGTTGGTCGTGGTCGCGCTTGTAGCGCCCTTGCGTCGCCTTGAGCGTGGCCCGCATCTGCGGGACGAGCTGCACGAGGCGGGTCAGCATGTCGGCCTGGGGCCGCTTCTCTGCGGCTGGGCCGCGTTGCGCCGTGAGGGGGTACGCCCCTGTTCGAGAGAGGTCCTTGAACGCCCAGCTCGACACCCCCATGGGGTGGACCAGCTCCAGCGGGGCGACCCCGGTGCTCCGGTGCGCGCGACTGTTGTACGCCAGCGTCAGCGCCCCCGGGAGCTGGTCCCAAGACCGCGGATGTTCCGCCACGTAGTGGTTGAGGATGGTGTGCAGGGTGCTTTTGAACCGCTCCGTCTGCCCGTTCGTCTGCGGGTGGGACGGAGTCGTCACCTTCGGCTGGATAGAGAGCAGGTTGCACACCTGGCCCCAAACGTGGATGGTGAACTGCGGTCCCCCATCGGACAGCAACCGGTCCGGCGGACCATCGGCGGCAACCAAATAGTCCAGGACGGCCGAGGCGCAGTCCACGGCCGTGGTCCCATCCATGAGGAGCGTCCGCACCAGCTTGGTGAACCGGTCGGTTATCACCAGGATGAACCGGTGGCCGGCGGCCGTCCGAGCGAGGGGCCCTTAGAGGTCCACAGCAATGTCCTGGAAGGGCATGGTGGCGGGGAACAGGGTGAGCGGCGAGCGCCGCGCCAGGGGGCGCACCCGCTGTCGCGCGCAGCTGTCTCACTTCCAAACGTAGGAGATGACGTCCGCCGCCGTGCCCACCCAGTAGTAATACCGCAGGACTGCCGCGTACATGCGGGACTCCTCGGGGTGTCCCGCGAGGATCGCGTCGTGCTCGAGGTGGAGGACCTGCTCCTGCAAGGAGGCCGGGACCACCACCTGCTGAGCGCCGTCGGGGGCCGGGCGGCGGCGGAGGATCCCCTCGGGGTCCTCGAAGAACGGGATGTGCCGCCCAGCGTTCAAGGCCTTCACGACCTCCTGACAGTAGCTGTCCGCGGCCTGGGCGGATAGCACCTCGTCCGGGTTGATGCCACGGACCGTGGGGCCACCAACGTAGTTGGCGGCGTCGAGCCCCCGGACCTTATTGGCCCGAGTGGCAACCACCGGGACGGCGTCATCGAACGCCATCTCGTCGCTGGCCCCGGACTCCAGGCGGGAGATGCTGTCCGCCAGCTAATGCTTCATACCCGGTTTTTAGGCGACGTCAAACTCCAGCTCGCTTAGGCGCAGGTGCCACCGCGCCAAACGGGGGTTCCCCGAACCCTCAATGCTGAGGATCCACCGCAGACAGTCGTGGTCGGTGCCCACGAGGAAACGGTCACCCTCGATGTAGGGGCGGAGTTTGAGGGACGCCCAGACGACCGCCAGGCACTCCTTTTCCATGACCCCTTAGGGGAGCTCGTTCGTGGCCAGCCGTCGGCTGATGTACGCGACGGGCTGGAGCTTGTCGTCGTCCTGCTCCTGGAGCAGGGCGGCGCCCACCTGCGTTTCGCACGCGTCCACGTCGAGGACATATATGCGCCCGCGTCGCGGGAGTGCGAGGACCGGCGGGTCGTAAGGGCCTCTTTAAGCCGGTTGAAAGCCTGCTGCTGCAGCGGCGTGGCGGGGTGCACGAGGACCGGTGCCGTGGACCCCATAAGGTCCGTCAATGGCGCCGCCATCCGGGCGAAGTTCGGAACGAACCGGCGGAAGACATTGCACATCCCCACGAAGCTCCGTACGTGCTTGCGGGTCGTGGGGAAGTGTGCTTCGCGCAGCGCGCGCGTGTGGGCTTTCATCGCGCCATGCCGGCCCGGCTTAAGCTCATGCCCAAGGTACTCCACGGTTGTGCGGAAGAATCGGACCCTGGGTAGTCGGAGTGTCAATTCCGCCTCGCGCAGCAGACGAAGGACATGGTCGACGTGGCCGATATGCTCTTCCTCCGTCCTGGAGTACACGATGACATCGTCGAGATAGATGAGGCAGCTCTGCCACTTGACCCAGGAGATGATGATTTCCAGTGCCCGCTGAAACGTCGCTCGTGCGTTGGCTGGCCTGAACGGCATGCGCTTGTACTGGTAGGCGCCCTCGTGACACACGAAGGCCGTCTTCTCCCGGTCCTCGGGTGCGATGGCGACCTGCCAGTAGCCGGCATTGCAGTCCAATGTCGAGAAGATGGTCGCCTCGCAGAGGCTGTCAATGCATTCGTCCATCCGGGGAAGCGGGTAGGAGTCCTTCTTGGTCAAGACGTTCAGCAGTCGATAATCGACGCAGACACGGAGGGTGCCGTCCTTCTTGGGGACGAACACGACCGATAAGCCCCATTCCGACGATGTCGGTTCGATGACGTCCGCCTCCAACTGCCGCTTGACAACGGCCGTCTCGGCCTCTCGTGCGGTGTGCCCAGCGCGGCGAGGCGCGAACCGGACGGGCCGGGCTCCGGCGTTGAGGTCGATGCGATGTTGGGTGGCTTTGATGACGCCCAGCGCCTGGCCCATCCACATCGCTTGGTGCTAGCCCAGCATGTGTCGGACCCGCGTGTGCAGTGCCGGGTCGGCATCCGGGAGGTCCCCATCCTCCACGAGGAGCGAGGCCACGGGCGGTGCGTTGCCCGGGGAGGGGTCCGCTTCGCCCGGGTCCCGGGGCCGCGCCGGAGTCGAAACTCCTCCCCCTGCGCGTACTGCCGACCCCGGGTCCCGCTTGGGGCTCGGGGGACCCCGCGTGGAGGCCACCGCACCTACCACGCTCTCCTCGGGGGTATACGTGGTGAAGGCCGGGACGGCCGACGCCCCGGGATGCGCCGCGAGGGGCACCTGCACAACGCCCGTCGTCAGCACTTCGACATAGCCGACGTTGGCTCGCAGACTGAGGACGACCTCTCGAGTGCCGAAGTTGGTCACGATATGCGAAAAGGAGAGTCCGGGCACAATGTCGTGGACGCCATTGGCAATGGTGATACCATGCTTCGTGAACAGGCGCGAGGCGCCGAACCCCTGGCCCAGGCCCCCCCACATGGTCCGCACCCAGACGACCGAGGCCGCCGACGGCGGTAGCCGTGTTTTGCAGGCGGAGTGTAGCACGCATGAGACGGACATGGAGCGGTCGCCGTCGTCCAGCGTCCCCCGCAAGATTGCGGTGACGGAGCCGTCCGTCCAACGGATGGACCGGTCCTGGGGCAGGATGGCGTGCGCGTTGTCGTCGATGAATGCGCAGCCCAGAATGACCGGCACTGAAAAGTCGTCGACGATGAGGAAGGTCACAGGGACGATCCGTGCCCCCGTTTGAAGCCACAGCGTGTCGGTACCGCTGGTACGTAGCTGCGCGTTGTTGGCGTCCCTAAGGCGGACCCGCTCCTCTTCCTCGGAGGTGACGACCTGTCGGAGCCAGTCAGGGGCAAGGGCGCTCCGGCGGACCAGGTTGGGCCCCGCCCCGGTGTACACGACGACATTTACTGCGACCAGGGACAGCTTGTCCAGGCCCAACGAGGCCACGATGCGGTAGTTGTGCAGGATGAACAGCAGCACCTCCCTCTCCCCCGGCGGGGCACCCGGCGGACGCGTGGAAGCCGCCACGGTGGCCGCGTGGCACCGTAAGCGGGTACGCTTTCGGCGGGCGCGGCCCCCTTGGCGGTGCCGGCGCCCGCCGCCCGCGCGCGCCCCGTTGGCGGGGGGATCTGCCGGAAAGTCATCCCCACCGCACCACGGCCGAGGGGCGGAGTGGCCCAGGGCCAGGACCGACGCCGCAACCGGTGGCATCGGGGAAGGGCCCGGACCGTCCGCGGAGAGCGCCCGGACCGGGTCCCGGTCCGGGCCCTCCGACGATGCGCGGGGGGCCCCCCCCGGCCGCGCCAAGACGCGCGGGCAGAAGGCGGGCGCTGGCGGAAACCCCGCTGGGGCCCGCTGCTTGCGGACCTGGCGCGGGCGGCTCGCCGTGATGTAGCAGTGTCGGTGTGCCTTGAGGCGGACGACGTCCGGGGGCAGCCCACTGAAGGGGCTGCCCCCTACGCGTTTGCCTGGGCGTGGCCGGGGTGCCCGCCGTCACCGTCCCCGGCGGACCGCTCCTCGGAGGAGTTCCCGTCGTTGTCGGCTGGGCCGTCCGGGTAGGCCCGGTCGTCGGTTTCCACGGCGTGGACGAACGAGGCGTCGCCCGGCGGAGTGCCCCCGGAGGTGGCTGCGCCCGGTGGCGGAGGCGCAACCGGCGGGCCCGCGCCCAAAGGCAGGGGCGGGGGCGGCGCGGGACCGCGCCCGCTCCGGTGCGCCGCCACGGCGACGCGCAAAATGCGCCCGTGCGCCTGGAATTCGGGGGACTGAGCGGGGCACTCCCACACCTAGTGCCCTAAGTGGCCGCAAAAGGAACAGGCCCCCCGCCGACGCGGCGCCGGTGTCGAAGCGGACGGAATGGCGCCTTCCCCACCGCGTTGCGCGGGCGCCCCGCCGCGCGGGAACCGGGGCGGCTGGTCGGAGTACGGGAACACGATTCCGGAACGCGGCGAAGCCGGGGTACCCGGCGCCAGTGTGCCTATGCCGCGGCCCACCCCGGTGTGAACGGGGTACATCTCCGGGAGTCCACCCCACGCGGGTGGTTGTTTCCATCCCGACGCGGACGGCAGGCTGTCGACCGGAAGTACCGGGGCGTCCCCGACCTGACCGTGTTCGGGGGGCGCCACCGACGCGGCGAGGACGGCGGCCCACTCAGCGCGTTCTGCCTCCGTCCCGTAGTCCGTGGCGGCCAGGGCCGCGGCGGCCGAGGCGGCTCCCACCGGGAGGGCCACCGAGGCGGCTGTCCGGGAACGTCGGGGCTCCCGCTCTTCGCCCCCGGCAGACAGGGAGTTGCCCCCCAGGAGCTTGGCTTGGTGCTCGACCCCCCGGGCCTCACGAGTGGCGGCGCCCGTCTTTGCAAGGAGCTTGCGCAACTTGGAAAAGGTCCTACCCTGGGTGTTGAAGTTCCGGCCCAGCGCCCGGACCTCTCGTCCGACGCCCTTGAGTAGGATACACTTGAGCTCGGCCTCTCAAAGGACCGAACCGAGGGGACTGTTAGCATCAAGGATGCGGTTCGCAAACTCATGCTCGTCCTCCCACTTCTCCTGAGTCGCTTGCATGAGCGACTGCAGGTGGTCCACCAAATCGTCGCCATCGAGGTACTCGTTGAGTAAGCCGCGGACCGCGCGTTTGTACGTGAGCTGCCGCGTGGCATGGGTGTTCTTAGCGCGCTGGAGCACCCCAAGAACCTCGCTCGTGACGAAGTACTGCAGCAGTGTCACTGCAGTCCCCTCGTTCAGGCCGCTGCCGTCGCAAGCCGTCTGGAAGTTCCCTAGAAACGTCACCAACCCCAGCGGGGTGTCGCCCGCGAGCTGCCGCGAGGTGTGCATCAAGGCCCTGACGTCGGCGCGAATGCCGCGGATAAAGTTGCCGCGGGGGAGGTGCAAGCGTCCCCCCCGCAGCGCGAAATGGTACCGTGCCGGTGACAGGAGCCCCTTGAATCGGGGGTCCATCACGGTGTCCTCCCGCTGCTCCCGTCGGAGGGCACGCAGCGTCTCCTGCACCAGGGCCCGCTGCGGGCGCTTCTCGGCCGCGCGAGCCCGTCGTCGACGGCGTGGCGCCCCATTGTCGCGACCGCTGTCGGCGGTTGAGGTGGAGGTGCTGCTGCTCTTGGTCGAGCCCGTCCCACTGGGGTCGGAAGACGAGCCCGGCGGGCTGTGCTCGCTCTCCGTTGAGGAGGAGGGCCCCGATGATGGGGGCGACCTGTCACGTCGCGAGAGGCGCCGATGGCGCTGCTCCCGCCGAGCCCCGTCCCTCGGCGTACGCGCCGGGGGCGCCTGCCGTGAGCGCGAGCGCGCAGACTGTCCGCGACGGGTGGCGACCACTGCCAGGGCGGGCGCCACCCCGTTGCCACCCGCATCCCAGGACGACCTCCCGTGTGTATCCGAGCCGGGGCCCGGGTAAGCTGTTTCGCCCGCGCTCGCCGACAGCGACGAAGTCCCCTGGGCCGCCGCGAGCGCCGACGCGACGGCCGCACTGCGCCCCGGTGCCGGGTTTTCGTCCGAGGCCGCGGTTGACGCCTCCTCCGCCGCATCTCCGAACACCTGGGCCACTTGGCGTAGGCGTGCGGTGTCGGCCTTGGGCCGCGACAGCCCATGGGTGGCACCGCCGGCGACCCCATGTAGGCTGGGTCCCGACCCGCCCGCCGCCGACGGCGGGTCCCGGGACCAGTGATCCCGGGTGGAACGCTGCCACTGGGCCCGGGCCACCTCCTCCGGGGTAACCCCGAATGCTCTCTGTAAATCCCGGCGCTGCCGCTCCTCCTCCTCCAGCGACAGCGCATCCACTGATGGGCTCGAAGCCGGGCCAGTGGGTATCCCACCGGCCGGGGCCCCCGCCGAGCTGCCCACTGCGGCCACACGGGGCGGGCCAAAGGGCGGCGCCCCGTCCGGGCGCTGCCCATCCAGGGGTGACGGGTGAGCCCCTGCGCCCCGACGCTGGGACTCCGCTAGCGTAGAAGTCCGTCCCGCGCCGGCAAGAGGACGAGCCCCGGTGGTCGGCGTGCGGCGGGGATCCTCGGGCGGGGAGTTCGACTCACCCGCCACCGTACCGCCGCCGCCAACCGGGACCGCCCGTCCACCCCCAACGAGGGCCACGGCGCCCAACGCCCGCAGAGCCCCGGGGTCTCCCGCCGGTGGCGCGTCCGTCACCCGGCTAGTTCCGGGCATCTCGAACGGAGGAGCGCCCCCGTCGTGCGGGGAAGATGTGAAAGATCCGCGAGCCATGGGAGCGGGGCCCGCGTATCGATCAGTTGTCCTCGGTCACAGCACCGCAATACAACCCACAAGGATCCCCCAACCTTGAGACCGAAAGAGGTGTCGAACCGCAACACGCACCGCGTGCACACAGCGGGTCTCACCCGGAGCGCCAAATGTAGTACCACGATCAGGGGGGTTCCCTCAGTAAGAGAGAAGTAACGGCCGTCTCGGCCGCTCGCGCGACACCCGCTATGGGACTCAAGGTCCAAGAAGTCGGGGCGATCGAAACGCCAAGACATGAAGACACGGTTTACTTGCTGGCGACGACGGTGCCTCCCAATGTCGTCGCCCTTCGTCCATAAAGGGCGGAAACCGTCGCCCGGGCCCAGTTCCCCGATAGGGACTTGACCCGGGCCGTCACCGGTCAGTGCAGATTATTCCCTCCATGCATACAAAGTCCCCCGGAGCAATCATTACAAACGAAGGCGGGAGACCGTTCCGCGCGCAACGCGCTGCAACCGCCGAGTGGCGCCCGGTCGGTTGTCGCCTGCCGCGCTCTCCGGCCGCGGCCACTCGGACCCCGCGGCGGGGCGTCTGGGCCAGGCGCGCCCCTTTGCGGGCTCGCACTTGCGCTCATACGCGGGCCCGACGTCCCCGTTCCGCCCGAGTCCGACCTCTTCGGCAACGCCGACCCTCCTCCGCGTGCGCCGCACCTCTGGTGCTCCGCCGGCTGCGCCACCGCCGACGGCGGGCTCCCGTAGTACAGCATTGATGCTGTCAGAGAAGGACATGCCCCTTCAACCCGCGGCTCACATGCCGATGAGGCCCGTGGCCCGGCAGCAGCACATCACGACGAAGGGGAGGCGTCTGTCCAGGCGGTTGGGTACTCCTCACGACATGTCATGCAGTTCCATTCAGCGCCTGTTACCGAATTGACATCGGTTCCTGAATTCGGAATGCACGGTCTGATTCGATCAAAGATTGCGTCGATTCGGACATTTGGTGCTCACGTTTTCCGATTAGTGGCCCCCGAGAGGCGTCCTCCGTCCAGTCGCATGCCCAAGCGACTTGCCAGGAATAAGGTCAGGGTGCGCGTTCAGACCTTCCCACATTACCCGACCATCGTAAGTGACGCATTCTTTGGCAGACCTGCGGCCGACTCTAGTGTGAAACGCAAAGAGTTACGGGCTCAGCTGCCGTCAGAACGAGAAAAACGGTTGTCTGCTACGGATCTCAACAAAAAGGTCAGCGAGAGCGCAGCTTCCCTTCGAGCTGAGTACAGAGACTTTGTTGTGAATCGCTTCCTCAGCATTGTGAATGATCCAAGCGTCACATGGGTGCGACAGGTGACCGCTGGTAGGAATGAGCAGATAGTGATGGGCGGTGAGCCAAGACCAATCGATGTGTATTATCTTTCAGATATGTCACCTCGAAACAAGGATGGGTGCACCAGGAGCCTTAACGACCCTTCCTGTACCGCCATGGCGGCTCCTGTTCCTCCTCGTGAGCGCTTTGAGAATCCACGCACTCCAAACCGCCACACCATGCTCGGTGCCGCGTCTGCGTACGGAGGAAAAAGCACCAACCTGCTTTGCGCTGGGACCAGAGGGTCTCACTTCAGCTGGCACGTGGAGGACAGTCTGCTGTAGTCCTTATCGTACTTGAAGAAGGGCTGAAATAAGGTTTGGTTGTTTATTCCTGCCCCCGAACGTCCGCGAGTCGAGCGCGTCATGCGAGAACACATGGACCCCGCTGTACTGGCAGCCGCTGGAGAAGATTTGTGGGAGGTACTCGCCGTGAAAGCGTGCCTTTGGCCTTCGACTTTGCTTCTAGCGCATGGCGTTCGCATGGGGTCCCACACGATGGAGACTGGGGACTTCTTGTAACGGGAAACGGAGTGCTGCACAGTGGTTTCATCAGGGGCCCACACATAGCCTCTGCGGTGAACCTGGCATGCACGGGTTGGCTCTCCTATGCGATATAAAATGCCGCTCACTGGCATACGAAGCTCACAATCCACATCCCTTTCGAAAAGTTGCTGGTGCTTGCCGCTCAGAAGCTAGCACATGGGGAGTGTGATGCGGCGATCCAAAGATCTATGAAGAGTGGGAGCCAGCAGAGTTCCGACGCGATGTCGCCGTGATGGTGTCGTACTCAGAAGAGTACCTCAACAGTGTCGTTTCCTTCCTGGAAGTGGACTCTCAGCCAGGCTGGGGAGGCGAAAAGCCCTCTTCGGCGGCCCTCGGAAGCACATCACCAGCTCTTAGCAGTTCATCGTCGAAAATGCGATCCAGCCGGAGGGTGAGCCCTTAGTGCTCCCAAACGATATGGAGGGAGCTGCTACAGACTTCTCTGCTGACGGCGCTTCAAGCCCTCACTGTGGTGTGGTCACATGGATTTCTACGGCTTTCTGCCCGGCGTACATTCAGCAGCTCGGTGATGATGCGGTTCCTAACGCGCCACTGTGCTGCTGGCGGTGTGCACCTGTCATGTTCGATGAAGAGCACGATCGGCTCCGCCAGGTCCTTCCGATTTCCAAGGACCTTGGCGGAAGTCATGCTCCTGTGCTGGTACAGCGGCTGTTCAACAGCAGCGTGTACGTGTTGGTAGACAAGCTGAAGGTGCTCGGGGGGGGGGGACAGAAGGGTGCCTTTCGAGGAAGACACTTTTCTGGTTACCACTGATTTTCTTTTGTTTGATAGTCTCCGGGTCATGCGCTCTTAATTCCGACGTTCCCGGTGGGGGGTGGGGCGTGGAAGTTTGTGTGCTTTTTCATGTACTTTTTCGTGAGATACTGCCTTGAAAATATTGCTCGATTTGCTCGGTGAGGTGAGACATCCACAGAACAGAACTTCACTCAGCCGCATCCTACCGCAGCCGCATTGGCAAAAACGGCCCCAGTCATCCGCTGTTGGAGTGGAAGCCAGATCTCTTGGTGAACATCACACTGTGCTGCCCGCAGGGCAGAACGAAGGCATGTTGTCTCATATGGCCAGCTGGTATCAATGACAATCCAGCTTTAGTGTCGATTGTGACTTCAGCGGGCTGTCCCAAGACGCTGAATGCCATCGCTGGTATCTTCCAGGTCTCACAGGCGGTTGCTGGCCGTCACACATAGGCTGTTGGAATGTTCATCAAAATCTTCTCGTTTGCCCTTGAACCCATCGTATGTCCCTTGCTCGTTGTTTTGAGTGAGGTACAGTGTGCAAACCATGAGCCGAGTCCGACGTACACGCAAGAGAGGCATGCAATACACAAGTCACTCTCAGTCACCCGCTGTTAAAGTGGAAGCCCGAGCGTTTGGTCAAAATGTCACTACGCTTCCCACAAGGAAGCACAAATGCCAATTAGCCGAAGCGGTCGGCAGTGACAATGGTCACATCAGCTGCAACTTCATCAGCGACGACAGCCGGCTCGCTCAAAACGGAGAAGGCCATATGCTGTACACTCCATGGCTCGTAGACAACGTGAAGCTCGCCGTTGACGGTTGCAATGGAGTGAACTCGACCAAAGCGCTTGTGGTTCATGTCGCTCGTTCCAGAGCCGGGCTCTTCAGGTATAACGTCAAAAATGGACACTGTGTACCCTTCTCCGATAATGATCGGTCGCTCTTTCCTCGCGGCCTTCCGCCAAAGAGTGAGGGCCGCGTTGGGCACATGGCGCTTCCAAACATCTTCTTTGGACCCCAGGAGCGCGCGCACAGCGTGCATGGCACGCCAAACATCATTGACTGTGGTCGCATTACCTCTGCTCGGTCCCAGGCTGTAGAAAGACACGGCCTTCAGCTGCTTGCCTCGTCTACCAATGAGCCACGAAACGGGTATTCCATATTCTTCTAGCAAAGATAGCACTTGGGAAACCTGTTCTGTGTGTCTCCATCTCTGTATAGCATACTCAACGGGGTTCCAGCTGTTGCTCCGGCTCACCTCACGCTTTCCCAGCTGGTGAAACCTCTCAAAAATGAGCTTTTGTATGGCCGGCCCGAGCTGCACCAGCGGGAGAGTGCGATACGAGAGCTGTAGTAAAAGGTGCACAATTGGTCGCTCCCACGACCCGTTGAATGGCAGCAGCAGACGCAGTTCAATCATTAGACTCTCGCCCAGAACCTGGAGCTCAGCGAGAGTGGGCCTCGTTCGTACGGCCTCCTCACCATCCGACGAAGCTGTTCGGAGGTAGAAAAGTGCGGTAGAGAATCGTCTGGGGGCATGAAGAGCACTGAGAGCCGAAACTGCGTGTGGTGATATTGCTGTAGGATGAACCAAGTACTGCAGCACAGTCGGGCGCACCAAGAGCAACACTACACTGTCTGATATTGAGAGGGTTGTGCCACCCATCTTTTCGGGTTAGAACGACGACAATACGGTGTGTGTCGGGACATTCTTCGCACAGAGACGCATGTGCTTTGTGAATGAGTCCCGCTGCTCTACTGATAAAGCATCGTGGGTTTCCATTGAAAGGTTTGACTCGATGTTGTAGCAGAGTAGGTGTGAGGGAGCGACAACCACGTGTTCGTGTATGTCGAAACTCCCGGGACCGCGTGCCTCATCAAGACGCATGATCAGGATGCCGCACGTACCGGATATTCCATTTAGAAGCAGTGCATCCTTCACGGAATCCGCAGACAGCTGTGGGGAGCTCTTCACTGCCGACATACAAAGCGCAGTCCGCTTTTTGCGTTCGAGAGAAACGAGAGCACTTAACGTCAAAAGAGGTGGTGCTGCTCATGGCTCGCTCTTTCCGAGCTGTAGTGGTCTTCAATTGAACAATGTCGCAGCTAGTGCAGTGCTCTATGCCTGAGGCGCCGACCGAGTTGAAAAACTTTGTCGCCATGGGGAAATCAAAGCGACCAAGACACAGGTACACACGAACTACCACGTTTTGCTGTTCGAAGGCATCATGAACGTTAACACCTTCCTTTCTCGTGAGAGGTACGACTTCCACCACGCGCTTACGCAATGCGTCCAGGTTGGCTCCTGGTGGCAAAAAAAACAGTGGACGAACAGAAAACGCACAATCCTCGATGCTGAGAGACGTGAATCCTCCATAGTAGCCCTCCAGGCTGCCCCTTAGACGCTTCTATACGTTTCATTCATCACCGTACAATGAAACGTACAGCGTGCAGGGGTCTTTTTCCGGGAGAGCACACTCAGGGGGCTCTTCCGCCTGCAAGAGCTCCAGTGGCCGCAGTGACGTTAAGGCGGACCACGAGTCTTGTTCCATCATGGCTGATGCTTTCACTGCAAAACCTAGCACGCCACCGGACCGCGTGAACCGCAAAGTAATCCTGCGTTCTGCTGTGAAGCATGGCGCCCGACTCGCGGGCTGTCAAAATCAGTATAAGCAGAAAACTGCGCGAGGGAGTCCCGCAGTTTAAGTGCGCTCTGGCGAGCATACGTGAACGCGGATGTGGTAAAGCTGCCGTCACAAGCAATGACTGTGCTCATCAGACTTGCCTTGAATGTCGTAACTGCATCATCAGAGACCTTGGCGATATATCCAATGTCGTATCTATACCGGTCTCGGAACAGGACATTCTTCAAGTTATATCTCGTGGGATCCCAGGCCACTTCATACTGATAAGACTCTGCAGGCCGCTCAGCTGTCCCCATGCAAAATTCCCCTTTATTGTGGAAAGGAGCAGCTGTCTTGGGATCTCCACAGTCCCGCTTTACGTGCTTAGAAAAAGGAATGTACGATACGACTGCGTCAGGCAGTTTTCGCAAGGCTCTTCCTTTGCCAACGGGAAGCTGACGTGTGGTCATTTCTCTTCGCAGTGGTATGGCAGACTTCAGCATGTGCTTGCGCAACTGCCGTAAGCGCCACCTATAGGGCCACTCCTTTTGCGGGATAAAGGAGTTCTCCGCCTCTCGCATCATATCATACTGTCTGAGCGTCGCGCGCACTCTCCCATAGAGGTATCCAAAACATAAGAACTCGCGACGTGTTTCAAACCCCTCAGAGAAAGCCCAGCGGTTCGGATTATGGCGGAGAATCTCCGCTAACGCCAAATACCAGCGGAAAGGGAGGTCCAGCGGTCACAGTTCTGGCACGGAATCCACGGCAAACGCTGGGATGGCGGAGATCCGACGCTTTAGTCCGATGGTATTGTAGCGGTCGGGGGTCCCACTGCTGGAAGAAGCGCGACCCCTCAGCTGTGGACAGCACACCCTCGGGGCGGCCCCAAAATATCCCGATCCGGGCCAGCAAGGGAATAACCTGTCCGAATCTCAGGGAGATCGGATCTGGTCGGGGGCGGGGTTTTTCCCTCTTGGTTTTCGCAACCCCCCTACTACTTATTTGAAATTTTCGCTTTGGAGGGATTTATCTGTTTGGCGCATTTGGGGTGGCTACTTTCGCCGCTGGCGCTCGGGTTGGGGAGGGGTTTATTGACAGTGGGGAGGTCGTCCCCACCGCCGTTTGAGAAAACCAACTGTGCTTTGGACTACGATTCCCCCCTGGGCTTTGCCGTGATCCTCTCCTCCCGTTGGGGGAAGGCTGGGCTGTGATTCGATTTCCGGGGCAGTTCCTTCGACGGACCGAGCTGATCAAGAGACCACTTCGGCTGGACGACGAACCAAAGTGGTGGTGCCGAGAACCGCTACAATTTCTGGTGGAGCAGCAGGGGATTCCGGCCGTTGCCACGCCCGTATCGGGTCACCGGTTCCCCGATCGTTGGTTGGTTTGTTGAGTGAAGACGACGTGGATCTCCGCGTCGGTCTGTCGTCAATTACTGCAAGGCCACTACGATGGCGTTTCCTCCCGACCACCCCAAGTCGGACGCGAACGCTGCCGATATGCCGGCCGGTACATCCACGGTGACCCCAGCGGGCGCCGCACCCGGGGTATCCGCGGGTGGATCAGGGATTCCCTTCACCCCGTGCTCGCACTGCGCCAACAGCCTGGGTGTGGCGTAGTTCTCCGGTTGTGGGGGTCGATTGGCGCACCCTGAGGGTGTTGCGGATTCCCGTCGCACGCGCGCCACGCCAAAAAGCATCCGGAGTGACCCACCGTCCGGGTTGTGGGTCTCGCGCTGGCGCACGCGCAATACCGACAATTGGGTGGAGCGACGCACCTTCCGGGTTGTGCGGCATCTCTTCGGGCGTGTCCCCCCAATTATCGCTCGAGCGACGCACCCTTCGGGTCGTGGGGCTCCCCAGCCCAGAGAGGCACAGAGAGCGACGCACCCTTCGGGTTGTGCGGCTCGCGCTTCCGGCTGTGCGGTGCGGAGGGGCGTGTGGTGGTTTGCACTCTTGTTCATGCGCGGTATGATTTGTCGCACCCTTCGGGCTGCGCGGGCTTCTTGAGGCGCGAGCGACGCGCGGAGAGCCGCGTGAGCGACACACCCTTCGAGTTGTGCGGCTCCGTCTGACGCAAGGGTCGCATTGCCAGGAGGGTGGAGTGACGCACACTCCGGGTCGCGCGGCTCCTCCTCTTACTCGCCCCGATCCGAGTGGCGCTGAGAGCGACGCACCCTTTGGGTTTTGCGGCTCGCGCCTGTGGCTGTGCGGTGCGGAGCGGCGTGTGGTGGTTTTCCCCTTCTTGTTTCGCAGTCTTTTTTGTCGCACCCTTGGGGTTGAGCGGTATTTTGTCGCCTAAGAGACGCACCCTTCGGGTTGTGCGGCGTTCTGGGGCGCACCCCTCTGGTTGTGAGGACTTCCCTGGCGCAAGCTGACTTTGGGGTGGCGCGTGTAGTGGCTCACCCTTTGGGTTGTGCGGCTTTCCGTTCTTCGCGAACGCGTGCACGTGTATGCTTTATGGCGCACCCTGGAAGTCATTTGCGTCCGCAGGCCGTGTTTCCTGGGCTCGAGAGTCTCCTCGCCCGTTTCTTACGCCCGTAACCGTCAGCACTCACGTGCCACGCTGTCCAAGCACCCCCCTGAAGTTGCGCTCAGCCGAAGAGTGCCCGCCAGTGTCATTCAGCTTCCAGGAGCCAAGATGAATTTCGGCCAGCGTCTACCGCAAGATGGTGCGAGTCGCAAGCGCAAGCAGCCGACGCAGGCGGCTCGAGCCAATCCAGACGGGGACAACAGTGCAGCCGATGAGGATAAGGCTTTGGCCGGTCGTGCTCAACGTGACCATGCGGCGGGCTCGCTTGCGCCAAGGCGATCACGTGGGCGGCGTGGCTTGCTTCGCGCAGGCGGAACGGCACAAGAGCGGCTATAAGAGGAATGTGGCGCCACATCGGGGGGCGGGCCGGCATGGATCTCTCGGGCAGCTGCGGCGGGCGCTGTGACGTGGCCCGCGTGTGCGGAATTTGGGACTGGTGGGATGCGCCAGCCCCCGTCGTACGCGTACCATCCGTTCTTTTCGCCGTCTGCTCCGCCACATGCTCATCCATACGACGCATATCATGCTCAGTAGGGCGCTTTTCCAGCGGTGGCACCTTCACCGCTGGGGTATGCCCCGCTTGCACCACCCTGTTACCCTTCCACAGCTGCCTACTGCCAGGGCACTCCTACTGTTCCTGTTTTACCCCAAACGCCGCAGACCTTTCTTGATGCGTACCCGGCAAGGGTGCACCCCCATTCGGACGGTGCGTTACCTCCGAGCAAGAGGCCGAGGGTCATCTTCGGTGAGTCGGGACGTTCGGACCGCTCCTCAAGCCCACCCATTGACGTCTTGACAACTGTGCTGGAACACGTCGGTATGGGGCAACGAGATCGCAAAGGTGGTCCGTGTTCGCTCGCAGTGGGCGGCGTGATCAGCGCTCTGCGCTGCGCTGGGCCAGCTGTGGACATGGATGTCACTTCCAAGGCAGTGGACAACTTTTCAAGTGGGTGTGGGAATGCTGTACGATTGGGCAAGGGGCTGTGCGCCGCATCTCGCATGTTGAAGGGCGGCTCACCACTAGATGCGGTTATGCCATACGCTGCGTCCATGGTAGCGACCAACTGCTGCCAGGGGCATTGCCGTGCTGTGCCCCTCAATGGAGGTGAGGCCTCCGATGCGACACTCTCGCAGCGGCCATCTCTTCCTCACCAAGTTCCTCCCGGATCGTCGCGCGCTTCGCCAATCTCAGAATTCGCGACTGGAGCCCCTGACCAACGCCGCCGTGGTCGTACTCCCGCACCTGGTGCAAAAGTGGTGGCGTCAACACCCCGGTCACCCCCCCATGAGAGCTCACTCCCCACGGCCGACGTTTCCCTTTCTCTCGGATTTGGCTTGCAGCGACCTGGCCGCAGGGCTTCTCCTCCGCGTCTTGGCGATCAAGCCCGTGTTGGTGTCGTTGCTCCCCCTCGCCCGCGCCTCCACGAGCTGTCGTTGGACAGGTTGAGCGACCACGAGACGACACCCGTGACATCTTCTGGACTTCAGCGCCGGGCCGTGTTCTCTTTCAGGCTGATGGACACGCTCACGGCGTGGCTGAGCCGTGAGACGGCAGACCGGCGTCAGCGCACGATGTTGGATCTACCGTCCTGGATTGGGACAGATCGCAACGAAGGCCGAGCCGTTGAGCTCCTGTGTAGCTCCGTGCGGTCGCGGAGGGACTCGCGGGTGCCACGCTGGTTCTCTGCGAGCTTGTTAGTTGCCTCTGTGTACCATGGCGTGCGATGGTTTGCTATCATCTTCGTGGGGTTGGCGCAGGGCATGCCGATGCTGTGCCTAGAGAACAATGCCGACGAGCAACGCAACAAGTTCTCGTGGTCCTCTTCTGTGCGAGTGAGGGACCCGACTGGACGGTCGAGTGATAGAGCTGTGAATGCATGCGTCTCGTACCTGTTCCGAGTGCTAAGCGCGGCAAAGAGGCGCTGCTTTGATGAACGCAGCGATGCTAGTGAAGGCGCCCGTGTCATCGAGCGGTCGCTTCGGCGCTACTTGACTGTTTCGCGCATGCGACAGCCGGACGGACCAGACGAGGATGGGGCGTGTCTTTTGCTTTCTCGTTTATGTTTCTTAATGTGCTCCACACTGCCACACGCGAGCAAGCTGCTGCACAGCGCCATCGACACCGACTGGACAGGCGCAGTGAACACAAGCTCAGTCGCGAGCAGCTTCCTGCACCAGGTGCAAGCTGCGCGGACAGCTTCATCCATCGAAAAGCGACGTCACGGTGCGGACGCACGTTGCTTCTTACTTTTGGGGGGTCCGTGGCAAGCTGGGGAGGCTCGGAGTCCGTCCGCATCCCTTCAAAGGGACATCCCGCCTGTTCGTGGCCCTGTGTCTCCTAATCTCGCAGTCGATCCCGCATCGGTCAACTCCCGCGCCGGCGACGAGGCGTTGAAGAGCCGCCGTGGTTCCACCGCGTCGCTATCAAGCCGACCGGCAGCGGCACGGGACTCTTCTGCAGGCGATGCGCTGCTTCGTCTTGGAGCACGTCTGAAGCGGTTGCAACCTGCGTCGGAGGCACGCCAGAGGGACACTGGCAAAGCGTCACTCGTCAATAGTGACGAGAGGCGAGAACGTGGAACAAGTCGTGGTGCCAGCGCTTCTGCCGCGGTGACTGCTGTCAGAAAGAGTGGCGACGTTACGCGTCGTCGTCCGAGCCCTGGTCCCGCTGAACCCCTCCGTGATGGCCGTTCAGGACGCGGTATGAGCTGCCAATAACCAGCCGGCGTGCTTTCTTGTTGCTGGCATGACGACGATGAAGACGATGGTCCTGCGTCCGGAAGGGATCCACGTCGGTCGCCACATGACCAAGACACCCGTGCTGAGGCGGCTACCTCTGCGCGGTAGTCGGCGCGAGCGGGCAACCGCTACCTTGTTCCGCAGCCAGTGCTGTTCGCGTCGACTTCAAGGAGGAACCAGAGGTGGTCGTTGACTGCGCTGTTGCGAAAATGAACGCGCGCCGACAGGCCAAAAAGCAGCGCGTTGCGGCGATACATGAGTCACCAGTAAGACACCCGGGTTCCACTAACAGCCATAAGTCGCTCTCCAGAGGCACTTCGGGCTCGGCGACATCCATATCGAGCGCGTGCCCGTCATCGGGAAGTAGCGGTTCGAGTGCGACCCCAAGCACCTCGCCAGGTAGTGGCGCCTTTTCCGCCTCTTCGTCTGCAGCGAGCCGCTCCGGCTCTGAGGGCATGTTTCCGGGGGAGCCCTATGGTTTGACGCACTCATCCGACAGGAGGGAGACCCGTGTGGCCAATAATTCCTCCAAAGACGCGTCACCGTCCTCGTCGAGCTCATCACGCAGCCAGACAGAGTCTGTTTCGTTGTCACAACGTCAGGACAACACGGCAGTCTCCGCGGGGAGACACCCAGACGCCAAAAAAGTGGTCGGCAACGAGATGGTTGCGAAAGAAGCATGACCGCCTAAGAAATCCAAATCCATAGTAGCAGCTCGGGTCGCGCCAGTGAATAGTCTTCCACTGCACGGTGTGCCGTACTTGATTCGCCGACAAACACGCACACTCGAGACGGACGGAGTGTTTATTCTCCGCGTCAGTCGTGACTTGCGGCCGTCGACATGTGCTCTGCCTGCAGCAGGAAAAGTTCCAGTGTGGCGCCAAAATTTTCATCCTATCCCACCATTGTCAGCACAGACATGAGTGACCCGGACAATTCGGGTCGGAAGACGGCGAAATTGGGACATTTTTTGCACAGCTCGACGGTGAAGCAGATGACTCTGATAAAGGCAGCAGCTGCGACTCGGCTGAGCTCGAGAGCACTGCAGGCTGCCTTTCCCGGGTTCACCGAGCAGCTCTTTGTGGACAACATTAACGAGGCCGGTCTCTTTGGGGAAAAGGTCTCCGTGTCCGGAAACCACAGCGCAGACGGTTCTGTGACAGGACGGGAGCCCTGTTTGCAGTACACCCGAAAGCCAGCTGTCGATAAGATTGACCTGTTCTACCCCAGCGACGTTCTCCCGATTCCTGCCGACGGCCTGAGCCGCAGCCCTGGCGATCCGATGTCTGCCTGGCAGGCACCGCGCCTTGTCCCATCCAGTCGACCGGCAAGTCCGAGAATCCTGAACCAGTTTGGTATGGCGCAGGCCTGCACGACGTACTAGGGCATTACAACGAACATGCTCTATCGCGGATCACTTGGGAGGAGGTGCCCTTGGCATGTCGAAGACAGCATGCTTCCATCGGTACCATATTGCCAGTCGGGAAAGCCCAAGGTATGGTGGGTCGTGCCGGCTCATCAGAGAACACTTGTCGAAGCTCTGTTACTGGAGTACATTCCTCCATTCGTGCTGACCGCGGCAGACGGAAACATCTGGGACGTACTGGCCAGCAATCGTCTGCTCTTCCACCGACACCTTTCCTGGAGGACGGTGTTCAGGTCACACGAGCCGAGCAGCATGCAGGCGACTTCATGGTGACGGCCTCTGGGGCCCTCCACAGTGGCATAAACCTGGGTGTCAACCTCACGTGGGCTACCAATTTCCCCACCGCCAGCTGGTGGCGCCTGCGAATTGAGCATGGCGCTTGCGCGCGAGAGTTGGGCCTACACGTGCCCTATCCTCTGGAGAAGATGATAATACATTTATCTCAACAATTGGTGGCAGGGAAGTGGTGGTGGGAAGACGCGAACATCCTGAAAGCGTGCGATCCCGCGAACTTTTTCATGGACGTTAAGGTGGCCTAGAAACACGTCTCGGAGTGCTTCGATCGCATGACAGCCTTTGTCAACTCTCGAGACGGCAAAGCGTCAGCGGTGCCTTTCTGTAGCGACGTCAAGCGCGCGGTATAAATGCAACTCAGGCACAGCTTCGGGAACTGATTATGCTGCGTTCGCATCCGTCTGCGTCGAAGGGTTTTGCATCACGGCGATAGTGGCGCCTGCATGCACTCTGAAGAGATGGCGGTTGCTCTTTGTGCTCTTCCAGAATCTCAAAACCCTACCAGCAGCGTATTGGGTCCACAAGGCGCTGACGTGCGAGCATTGCTGCATTCCTCGTGTATACCACGCCTCGGTACGCCGGTCAGGAAACCAAGAGCCAAATCCGAGCTTATGCTGAAGCACAGCTTCCGTTTCCTGTCCGTTAGGGTCTGTCAGCTACTCCTGTGGAATGCCGTACTTTTCTGGAGCGGCAACAACCCTGGAAAGCATCTCAACATCCCGCCATCTCAGCATCGAGAAGCCAGCAGGATCATGGCTGTTGCTCCGCTCAATTTCTCATTTGGAAACTTGATGGAACTTTTCAAACAGCAGCTCGCATATGGCCGGCCCAATTTTAACAAGTGGCAGGGTCCGATAGAGAAGCTCGAGGACTCTGTGCACGCTTGGCTTTTCCCAGTTGATCCCTCTACTTGTGAGGGAGGCGAGCGCGTTGAGCAGAGAACATCCCAACAGCTGTAGCGTGTGAACGGTTGGCTTGCAGCGGACGGTATGTTCCCCGTCGTTCTGAACTGTTGGGCGGAAGAACAACGCGTGTGCAAACGCACGCAGAGCTTTAAGCGCCGCAAGAACCGACACAGCCCACGCCGGTAGAACGGTTTCTGAGTGCATGTCATCCAGCACTGTCGGAGCAATAGTGAGAAGAACAGCGTAGTCGGACATGGACAAGGTTGTGCCACCCATCTTCTCTGGATCAAAGGCCTTGAGAACGGTATGTCGGGGTACATACGGGGAACACGCTCGCATGTCATTCACAAACTCATCTCTTTGAAGGACTGAAAGCGCATTGTAAACCTGTTGAAGTAGCGGGCCGGCTAGATTGAAGAATAGCAGATGAGATGGCGCCACTATGACGTGCTCGTGGACGTCAAAAGATCCAGCCCCACGTGCCTCGGAAAAACCCATGAACTGGTCGCCAGGACCTTTCTGCATCCCGTTCAGCAAAAGCGCTGCTTTTGTGGTTTCCTCAGAGCTCAGGCCAGCACCAATGACAGCGCGCTGCACAGCAACAGTACGTTCTTGGACGGGGGCATATCGAGCGTCTCTGACGTCAAAAACCGTCGCGCTGCTCATCGCGGGTTCCTTTCTTTCAGAAGTCGTTTTTAGACCGACAATATCGCAGCTAGTACAGTGCTCCACGCCGGTAGCGCCAATTGTATTGGATAGCTTAGCTGCCATTGGAGAGTCAAAGATGCCGGCGGCAGGATATATGTGCACCAGTGCAATTCTCCCTGTAAAAGCGTCATACACTGTAATCCCCGTTTTGGAGGCGTAGCATAGGTCCTTGACAACGGCGGCTATCAATGGCGCGCTAGCAGCACCCGGCAGAAGATAAAACAAGGGACGCACAGTTGACCTCCGAATGTCAAGTGAGACAGATGTGTAGGCGCCATAATGCCCCTCAACATCACCACGCCGACGCTTCATGGTGCCGTACTGGTCGCCATACCACGAGACAAAAATCTGGTACGGATCCTTCGACACGAGCTGGGCGTCTTCCCTGACGACAGCTACGTCCACTTTCATGCTGGACACGGTGGATACAGCGTTCCATGCAATTGGAGCTCCCTCCTTGACACCCAGAACGCGCATCGCATGTATACTCCCGCACCTTCTGAATCGCGCAGTGAAAGTCCCGTTTCCCGTCAAGCATAAGGATAGTAGCGCCGGTCGAGCCGAATCTTCAGTCAGCATACACGTGGCAGTCAAGTCTCCGACACGCAGAGCATGACCGGAGGCATATTCTGATGGCGACAAAGACACTTCTCCGTCTGTGGCCATCCCCGTACTCTGTAGCTCGGCCTTGAGCCTCACAGACACCAATATGGCTATGGAGACAATGTCTCCGAGCGCGTAGAGCCTGCCGTCGAGTCTAATCTGACGCCGAAAGTTATAGAGCCCAGGATCGGTCGCCGCCACTGTCTGGAAGAACTCTGTTGGGCTTTCCACTGTCCCAAGCAATGCGTCACCCTCATCATGAAAAATGGCGGCTGTCAATGAGTCAACGAAGTCTCGCCTCACATGTTCTGAGAAGGTCGTGTACGGCACGACAACGTCAGGAAGCGTCCTTGGTGACTCTCCTTTGCCCGACGGGAACTGCCTGGATGTAACCTGTTTTTTCACAGGTGCAGCTGCGAGCAGGAGCTTTGCTCCCACTTGCTGCAGACGCCACCGAGATGGACACTTCTCTGTTGACGAGAAAGAGTTCTCTACGCTGCGCATGATGTCGTACTCTCTTGTTGACAACCGTGCACGCCCATACAAATAACCGTAACAGAGCAGCTCCCGACGAGAAGAAAAGTTGGCACTGTCCTCCTCTGAAAGACTAGAGAACTCAGTGTCGGTCGTTGACGCGGACGCACTACTTCCGCCTTCGTCCACGTCCACGTCGCCACCGCCAAGAGAAGGCACGGGAGGAACCATAACAGGAAGCACGTGAGAGGCACTATGTTCCGCCTCACCGTCACTCCCAGATCTCGAACCATTCATCTCAGCGCCGCCACGAGCGTTAGACAACGAAGCGCATGAGGCTCCAGGGGCCCTCACATGAGCAGACGTTTGTCCCACAGAGTGACGAGGCACAGGCACAGGCTGATCACTCTCAAACGAAAAGTAAGCGGTCGCACGAGCTCCACGCTTCCGTCTCTTTGACCCATTCATGCCCATAGCTCCGATCAATAGACTTGCTCTCTTTGACAGTGCCAGTAACTGGACGGCGGACGGGCTGTACTCATGCGGCGGAAGGGGGTACAGGGAGCAGCCAACGGCCTGAGCACTCCGAGATGTTGCTGACAGCTGAAGTGAGGGACCTCTCGGACCCGTCTGATGCCAGGCACGTTTGGTACACCTATCCGCAGGACGTGCGCGTGAGCTGTCGCGCTGATCGTCTTCCGAGGAGCCCAACTGAATGGTTTCAAGACAGCACTCCCAAAAGTCATTCCCTGCATGTCCAGCAGACAAGATGAACGGAGCGTCCCAGGGGCTGTCCGTCAAACGGTCCGACGGACCGTTTGCTGACTCGTTGCGGTTAGTTCTGAGGACCGTCTCAAAGAACTATCCGCTGGGCCATGTCATAAGTGTCTGAGGATCAGCAAGAGTCGATCCGTCCTGTTAATTCCCGATGACCATCGTGTTGATGGTCCCATGCGCAACCGGGGACCGTCGTCAAGATCGGGGGTAGGGAGTGGAATCGGGGTGGATTCCACCTCAATCGCACGCGGTCCCACGCTTGATTCCAGCTCATGAGAGGGGGTGGGCCCCTTTTCTGAGGGGCCCAATCGTCCCAGTCGTCCACGTATTTGATAGAATAAAATACAGAGTACTTGTTTGTAGCCCGGATTTACATGAGATGTATTGTTCGTCAGAGTAGGGCTTGACGGCGAGAGCGCGGCACGTGCGCATCCATAGCCGTAGCGAAGCTGTCCTCCTTCAGCGTCTTGGTGTCGCCCCCTGCCTCTGGGGACGCCGCCCTGGGTTCCTGCTGGCAGACGCTGCGGCTCTTCCCAGTCCTCCCCCATGCGGCAGCCGCAGTCGTGTCAGGGGAACTGCTCAGCTGTTGTTGTCGATGAACGTAGCGGCTGCGAGGACAATAGGGGCGGCGACGGCGACGCGGCCGTGGCAGGGGTGTGGCGCGGCAGGGAGTTCGGTGCCTCCTTTCCTGGGGCAAGCGTGTTGCCCTGGCCGGCGTCCGTGGGGAGCATTTTCTACCCGTCGCGATGGGGTGGCAAAAGAGGAGGGTGGCTGGGCATGGCGGGTAGCGGCTCGGTGGTACCACCATGAAACGTTGACGTGGCATATTTGTTGGGCGGCTTGCTGTTTTCTTTCTGTTCTCTTGCTGTCCTATCTTTCGCTGTCGCCAACCCCGGTGATCGCGTGGGAACGTGGTGTGGCAGAGAGTGATTCTCCAACATGCAGTGAGAACGAATCGTCGAGGTGCGACTCATGGCGAGCTGGCGACCGCGCCCGGACGGACGGCAGCCACTACCCCGCGGTGGAAGCGGCGCGCCGCCACCGCCCCCGCTCGCGGTGGTGGGCCGGGCACGCTCCGGGCTCGGCGCGCGCACGCGCGGGCGGTGGGGGCGCGCTCCGCGTCTGCGCCAGCGGCCGCCGCTGCGGCGGCGGCGGCGCGGCAGGGGGGGG
>Ga0209093_1000086_pt1 | contig 45925 bp, 60 predicted proteins | sample SidtaG_4_FD_187450 | JGI IMG/M metagenome (GOLD analysis project Ga0209093, IMG submission 187450) | Marine algal microbial communities from Sidmouth, United Kingdom - Sidmouth_Male1 metaG (SPAdes) (version 2) | ecosystem: Host-associated > Algae > Red algae > Unclassified | place: Sidmouth...
GTGGAACAGAGCGTCCTGGTCGCTTAGCGACTGCTCGTCCGCATATTTGCGGAGGAGCCAGTTGACCAGTTCCATATAGGAACTGACCTCTCCACTCCGTCCTCCTTGGAGGGACGGCATGATGGTATACAACTCCCGTTTCAGATCACCCTTGGTGAACTCCGGGAGGAGATAGAGGGCTCTGCCCTCTGACACATCATTGTCATTCCCCGCTTTTACAAAGCGGTTCAAGAACTCAAAGACGCCTAAGACTGGCGTCCCATCCCATTCTGCGTCTCGACCAAAGGTGGCCGAGACATCCTTGCGCAGACGGCCTTGGCCGTTTGCCATCGTCCGGTCATACCGAACGTCCGTACTCGCTAAGGCGTACGATACACAATCCACAATCACGGCATACTGATCATCCGCAGGGATGATCTTCTCGGGAAGTCCGCGATGAGGGTCTCCCTCTAGCTCGCGCCCTAGGGCGCGTGCTACCGCACGTCGGGGGACATGACGTCCCCTGTCTCCGCCGGAGTACTCCCCATCCGAGGAGGAGGAGCGCAATCGGCGACGACGGCGTCTCGACCGTCGGGAGGCCCCAAGGGCTGTCTCCAAGAAAGACAGCCGTTCATGCAACAGGCTTATGAACGCATCCAGTGAATCCCGTAGGGCCGCCAAAAAGGCGCCCCCTTCCAGGGCCCCTTGCGGAACCCCAACCCCACTGACTTGTGGGGGTGTATGGGGTAAGCCGGCGGGCCTAGCCCGCCGAGCCCGACCGTCATATTGCCCCTGTTCTTGGGGTGGGATTTCTTGTCCTCCACCCCCCAGGGGTCCCGGCACTCAGGGGGAGACTCTCTCTCGACCCCTTGTGGCGGTCTCAACTGAAGGGGGGAGCGGGAATCCGTCACCGCCCCCGCCTCCGTCACTCGCGGTGCCACGCACTCTCATGGACACGCGCGCGCGAATCTTCACATGAGGAGGGTCCCTCAAAAGGCCTCCCGGCCCTGAGCCCTCACTAGCTCCGCCATGGACGCCCCGTGAAGAGGGGCCCGCGCCTTCCACGCGGGTCGACATCCCCCCCATGCTATCCATATCGATGTAAGCCCTAGTCCCCCGTGGGATAATCCAATCAATCAGTCAACCAGTCACACCGAAGAGTAAGACAAAGAGAGCAAGTCCACCGTAAGAAACGAACAGGGAGGGCCCGACTGATCAGGAAGGGCTTGACCCTGTCCCCAGCTGATCCACCAAATGTAGTGGATCCTGCCCTCACAGCCAGCGGGGTCTAACCCCGTCAGAGAACCCAGCACAGGATGCGGAACGCTATGCCACAGTCACAACGCGAACGCCGGGATCACTGGGCGCGAAGCGCACAAAAACGATAGAAGCAACGCAAACGCAACGATGATTTATTCGAACACACACGATGACCCCAAAGCATACACTTATAAGCCCTCAGAAACAAGACGCAGGACGTGCACAATCCCGACCTGCCGGCACTACCATGGGGGGACCGGTACCCATCGGGCCACCGTCTCAGGCCCGGGCCTCTAGTGGCTCCTGCCAAGCATCCCTGACAGCCCTTCCACTGGAGAGGGAGCCCCGCCCGTGACGGGCGGAAGCAGGAAAGTCGCTAAGACTTCCTGGATTTCAGGATTTACCCAAACCAATACCTCGGGACTTATCCCAAGATTATACAATTTTCCCGGATAGAACTCCGGTGGGATTTTATCTCTGGTCGAGATCATATCTCGGTCCGGCTTACGCTCGGATTGCGGAAGCTTCCACAAGCTTCCCGGTCCCTCCAGAGGGCCCGGATTCGGGATGACGCGTGTCTCCCTTGCGTGTGGCAGACGCCCCCACCAGGGGGGCCCGATCGGGGGTTCCCCGCCTCACGCCCCTCTAGATGGGTCGTTTCATGTGTGGCCCTGGGGCTCCCTGGACACCCGCCCAAGGGGGTTGTCCCACGCTACCCCCCTAGGGGGTTGTTGCGTGACTGTTCACGACCCGTCCCCGGCTCATGCCGGGGGGTCGTGTTACCCCTGTCAGGCGGTTCCCCCCACACCTGCGATGACAACGACGTGTCGGAGGGGATTTGTCTGCACCTATGTCCTTACTTCCTCGCAGGCGACGCCGAGCCGCGGTTCACTCGGAACCTCTCGGGATCAGACATCGGGGGCGGACAGAAAGCCCTTGGGTCCTTCCCCGCGGCGGTAAATTGGCTGTGGCAGACGTAAGCGGAGCCGCACGCTTTGGGGTTGGCGCAGGACACGTTTGGCCGGGCAACGCTGGTGGACAACAAGGGGGTGGACGCCTTCGCGACACGCCCACGGAGCCTCGTCGAGCTTTGCGGCAAGATCCACTCCGAGAGGACGAAGAAATAGCAGCTGATCCAGGGCCTACAGGAGTACCTTCGGACGGATGCATTCGTGTACAACACTGCGCAACGAAGCTTCCAGCAGCTTTCCACCTACGTGGCGTGGAATTATCGGGCCGCTAAGGACGTCATGGCTCTCGCCAACCGGGTGTACTCTGGAAGATCATCGCGGAAGAGATAGACGTCGACAGGGCCCCCAGGTCTCTCAATCTACCAGCTCAACTCTCCGTGGAAGGCGGACGATACTGATACGCACGACATGGTCGCAGTTCTTCCGTCGGGTACCCCGGGGCTTCGTACGGTAGGGGCAGCGCCCTACCCTCGGCGAGAGGCCCCGACGGGTCCCCCATTGTGCTACATGTGTTGGACCTGCGGACACAGAGTTCCTGACTGCAAGATTCTGACGGACAAGCAGCGAGATATCGGGAAAGCCGCGCGGAGTACCTTCCGCCGAGAGAGGAACGGCGGGGCGGGCGCCGCCCCGGCTCGCATCGTCGTCGTCGCCCTGCTTTGGGACGACCTGTAGGGCGGCGTGGAAGCAACAAAGACGTAAATGGGGGACGTCCCGCCTGTGGTTACCCCGTCCAAGGGGCCCCGCGAGGCGGGAAACGCCTGGGGGGGGTGGCCTCGCCACCCCCCTTCACCCTCCTTGTCTGCCCCAACGCCCTGGTTGCCACCCGTCGTGTCACGTTTGCCTCCACGGGGATACCTGTCACGTGGCCCGTCCCGGCCCGATGTCTCTTTCGTCGTGGGCGATACCGCCCGCGGTTCAAGGAGACTCTGTTGCTGTTGCGTAAGGAGAACTTTGCGATCGGAGCGACTTACCAGTTGGCACCGTGGCAGACGCCAATCCCCACGAGCGCGGTGGTCGGTGCGGGTTCTGGACCCAGTTTTATCCGCGCGGATATGTTTCCCGAGGGGTGGAACAAGTACTCGTCGCGGACGCTCCTCGGGACCCAGGTGAGTGACGCCTCAGAGCAGCTGCTCAAGGTGAACGCAGAGGTGTCCCTGACCATCTATGTCCTGGGAACCGCCATCGAGTATGACCATCTCGTGGTCAAGGCGCTGTCGGTACCGCTCATCCTCGGGTGGGGCTTCCACAGGAACTATGTGGACACCATCTCCCCCACGACACAGACTATCAAGTGGGACGACGGCACCTCCACAGTGGCGGTGCGCAGTTGAACGGGGATTACGCGGCCCGCACCCCCCCGACGAGGGAACAAGCCGATAGCCCACATCGGCCCCATCTGGATTCGACAAGGGGTAGCCGTGCGCCCGCGCTGCATCCCGGCGGGTCGAGTCCGCTGCAGTGTCAAGAGGGTTCTCCTAGTGCGGGAACGCCCCGTCCAGTTGAGACGATGGAAGGTGCTGCTGCACAACGCCATCTTAGAGTTCTTCCCCGGCACCCCGCGGTCCCTCTACCTCACGAACATCGGGGACGCGCCGGTCCACCTGACTAAGGGGTATGTCGTTGGAACCGCGACGGCCTACAATGGACCGCTTCACGTCGTCGCAGACGAGGCGGAACCAGGGGCAGTTTTGTCGATCGGGCCGGAAACCGTTGGAAAGCCCGACGAGGGGTCCAAGACAAGCCGCCGAGCGAAGGAGGGTATCGACGAAGGATAGCCCCCACCTCACCCGCCGGAAAAGACGTACCCCAAGCCGGAAGTCCACTGGGAGGGTGTCCCCGACGCCCTTCGTGGTGACGTAGACGATCTCTTCTAGGAGTACAAGGCGGTATAGGCGGTGCAACTCGGAAACGTCGACGTCACCCCTCATCGGATCGAAGTGACCCCCGGGGCACGTCCGCGTCGGGCCCAACCTTACAGGGCCAGCCACGCCTCGCGGAATGGCATCGCGAAGGAGGTGCGACGGCAACGGGACCTCGGAGTCATCGAGCCCTTGAGTGCAGAGTGGGCCTTCCCCGTGGTCCTGGTCCCAAAATCCGACGGGACAATGCGGTTTTGCGTGCATTATGAACAGCTCAACGACTTGACGGTACGGGACGTGTACTTGTTGACACACATAGACGACTGTATCGACTTCCTCAGGGACGCCAAGGTGTTTTACACTCTCGACTGCAACTCGGGGTATTGTAAAATCCCCGTGGCGGAAGAGGATCGCGACAAGACGAGCTTCGTCTGTCACGAGGGAACCTATCGCTACATCCGCCTCCCCTTTGGTCTGTCGAACGCCCCAGTGACCTTCCAACGGGCCATCGACATGCACCTCGGGGGGCTCAAGTGGAAGAGTTGCCTCGTGTACCTCGACGACATCATCGTCTTCTGGCGGTCGGCGGGGGAGCACGTGGAGCACAACCGGGAGGTACTTGCGGATCTTCGTGGCGCGGGCGTCTCCCGCAAGGCTAATAAATGCCATTTGTCTAAGAGGACATTGAGTATTTGGGCCACATCGTAGGCCGGGGGCAGCTGCATGTGCAGGATAAAAACATCCGCGGGCTCAAGGAGGCGTCTCCCCCGCGGTGCAAGAGGGACCTGCGCAGCCTTCTCGGAATGTGCAATGTCTATCGGGGGTTCGTCAAGGACTACGCCCAAGTGACACGGCCGCTAGACGCCATGACAGGTTCTAAGCGGCCCGACCGATGGAGGACGCTGTCGGACGAGGCGTTGGAGGCAGTCGAGGAGCTCAAGTGGAGATTCACAGAGGAACCCATCCTCGCCCTACCGCGGCGGCACGGGGCTTACACGTTGGACACCGATGCGAGCGCGGGGCAAGTCGGGGCGGTGCTGCTGCAACAACAACCCGACCAATCCACGCGACCCGTGGGCTATTGGAATCGCTCCCTCAACGCAGCCGAGCGGAACTACAGCACGACGGAGCGGCAGTGCCACGCGGTGGTGTAGGCCTCCGTCCTCCTCCGTCCCTTTGTCGAGGGGACGCGTCTCATGGTGCTTACGGACCACGCGGCACTCACGTGGATGCTACACATGGATGGGGCCCATGGGAGACTGGCGCAGTGGCGGCTGCGGTTGGCGAAGTTCGACTATGTGGTGTCCACGCGACCGGGTGCATCCCACCACGCGTCGGACACGATGTCGCGCATCTCGACAACCGCGGTAGACGACGAGGCCATACACGATGCGGTACCTTGCTTGGCGCTACCCAACTCGCCGCCCGCGTGGCAGTTAGCACCGCAGACGAAGGGAGGGCGCCTATCCCCCCTGACGCTCGCGGAGCTCCTCGAGGGCCAAGCGGAAGACGGACGGTGCAAGGAGGTCCGAGCGGCCATGGACAGCAACGACAAGTCCCGATTTCGCGAAGATCCGAACGGTCTCTCAGTACGCACGGCGCCGTTGGACGGAGCCACGCAAATCTAACTGCCGACCCACATGCGCTACGGGGTGCTGATGCGGGAACAATACCCTCCGCAAGCTGGACACGCGGGGTAAAACGAGATGTACACGTCGATAAGACGGTGGTTTTATTGGGAGTCTATTGTGGTGGACGTTTACGCCTTCCTTGCCAACTGCACGCAGAGCGCGCGGAGCCGCGTCGGCAAGCGGCGCAAGACAAACTACCTGAAGACGCTCCCCCCGACGGAACCGCTGACGGATCTGTGCACCGAGCTGCTTGGCCCGCTCCCTCTAACCGCGGCGGGGAACGAGCGGCAGGTGGTCATCGTGGATCGCTTCTCCAAGATGACACGAGCCATCCCCCATGAGCATATCTACGCAAAGACCATCGCCACGGCCTTTTTGGATTACTGGGTGGCTGCCAATGGACCCCCCGCGACGCTGTTGTGCGGCTACGGCCCTTAGCTCCGTTCTACGTTCTTCCAAGGGGATTGCTCACTCCTCGGGATCTCCAACAGGTACTCCCTGACGTATCATCCGCAGACGAATGGCCAAGTGGAGCGGTATAACCGAACCATCGTGGGGCAGCTGCAGACGTACGTTGAGGATCACCAAGACCGTTGGGACGAGCTCGTGTCGATGATGAAGCTGGCCTACAACATTCGGCCGCAGCAGAGCACCGGGGTGGCACCCCTCGAGTTCTCAAACCCCCGAGCGTGTACGGAGCCTCGCCGTGGAGCTCATGGTCGGTTCGTCGACGCCCGAGGAGACGGACGGTAGCGCACGAGCCATCCACGAGGTCATCCGGGTGAGGCTACGTGACCTCATCCACAAAGTACGACGGTCCCTCACGCTGGCACAGCGGCGGTACGTAAGAACCTACGACGCACGCGTGAGGCCAGTCAACAAGGAAGTCCGAGCGGGGGAGTGGGTGTTAGACGATAGTGACGTGCGGAGAAAGTACAAGCTCGGGACCCGCGCGGCCGAACCGTGCAAGGTGTTGACCCGCGGGGAGGGCACGTTCTCGTCGGAGATCGGCGAATAGCCGGAGACTGTGAGCAGCGACCATGTGACGGCCGCGCCGGGGCCACCAGGGGACCCGCAGACGCTGCTGAAAAACCTCCGTGTACCCCAAGATGTCGTAGTCCCCGAGGGGCACCAGCACACGGGCAAGGAGTTTGTCTGGGAGGCCTTCGTGGGGAACAAGGTCGCGGACGACGGCACGTTACGCTTGTGGACCGGCTGGTGGGGCTATCACCCCGAGGAGGACACTCTCAAGTTTGCCAGCCGATTCCATCTGCGCAAGGTCCACCAGTACGTGTGGCGTCTGGGCCTACAAGTCGAAGAAACTTGGTCGGTTGTTGAATTCCTCGCCTACGGGGATCCCCGCGCGATGACACGGTGATTCCAAGTTTCGAGTCGTGGCAGACCTTTGGCCGTGACACGTGTCCGGGTGGGGGCACGTGGGCGCGGTGGCAACCATCACTGCCGTACCACGGGAGGGTGGTCCTTCCCGTGGATCAAGTCCGGGCCAAGTCGACCGGATCGTATGGAAACACCCGGGGGGAGGCGGCACGAGACGGCTAACCAGTATGAGCCTGTCGGATGGCGGGCCGCAATGCGGGATTGGGATCTGACCCGTGGGACAGGGGGCTCTCCCGTGGGTGATACGCAAACGACCCACGCGGGGTTTATTGGTCGCTGACATGACTTACGACACCGTCGACACTACGGCACCCCCTACATTATGAGCTACAACTAAAGTCCCCGTGGGGTGATCCCCGCCCTCCTGTCGTTGCTATCCTCCTGGTTCACCGACGCCCCGACAAAGGTGCACCGCCCTCGTGGCCGGGACGACCTCGGGGGCCCTGCGCCTGCGGCTCCTCGTGGTAGACGTCACGGTCACGCTGGTGCTGCTGGCGGCGGCTCACGCTACGGCGGCCAAACTGGTCTCGCGGAGAAGGACCGTGCGGTTGTTGCGCCGACCCACTAGACGCAGCAACTCCTCCACTTAGTGGGGCGGGACCCCGGCGCTGTCACGGGCCCACTGCGCGATCGAGACTTCAAGGCAGACGCCGGTGTGACACAAACCGGCCATCAAGGTCCCCGTCTTGTAACCGCGCAGCTCCCTGGGGTCGCAGGCACCGACACCTGCCAGCCCCTACAGCACACGATCCGAGGGGACGTGGTCCAACTGGTCGAAGGCGGCGTCCGGGATGTCACAGTGCTCTACGGGGTCGAACGAGACAATGCCGTTGCCCCAGGAGTTGCTCACGGAGGGGGCAGCGCGCAGGGAAGACGACGACGGACCCGCGGGGGATGATCCCGCAGCGCCGGTCACCGCGGAGGAAACAGGCGGCTCGGTCCCACCCCCGGGGTAGCGCGGGCTTTGCGCGGTCGGGACAGCGGGGTTCCAGCCCGCCCTGGCGTCTCCGTAGCATCGCGCCTCGAGGATGTCCGCGGTGTGCGGCAGGTCGAAAGGGCGGAGGTCTTCGGAGACCTTGACGCGCATCCCGTCGTTGTCCACCTCAAGAGCGGCCCAACACCAGCCCTCGTGGTCCGGACGGTCGGTACTGCGGGCGCGGAGGTGCTGATGGAAGGCCTCCGTGTCGGGAAGCCGGTCCGCGAGGCCCAACAGCGCCCCAAGGATGGCGGTCGCCTCGGTGTCAGGACCCTCGGGACCGACGCAGCTGTTGGCCTGTCCTAAAGAGCGGATCCAATAGAGGAGTCGCTGAGGGAACCGCCACAAGACTAGACGGTTGAGAAAGGTCTCGAGGAGGACGACGGCCTCCTCCAGGGCCCACGCGCTACAGAAGATGGCCCACGGGGTCCGCGGCCCGGCGTAAAGGTCGTCCGCGGCGTACGCGTGTACCCACGGGATCTCCGCCATGCAGCCGTACGGGACCCCCACTCCGGACCACCGCGCGGTGGTCGGCACGTAGAAGCGCGAGCGGGTCGCCGTGGCGCAACTCGAGTACTCCGATTGGTATCAACCCACGAGGTGGCCAGTGAGCCCGCCCCGGTGGTTGCGGGCCGTCGTCAACTGGGCCGTCGTGGGACCCTTCGAGTCGGACACGTCGATGAACAGCGGGGACGTCAAGATGTAGTAGAAGGTCGGCACCAAAGGCGGGTCCGCGGGGGCTTCGTCCAGGAACCCAAGGTACAACCGGCAGTACTCCACCTCTCGGCAACGCCGCACCACTGTGATCGACGAGGCTCGGTCTTCCAAGGCCGGCACGAGGGCGTGGGTCATCGCGGAGATCTGCTTGGCGAACGGGCTAGAGGGGCGTGCCGGGTCAATACACAGGAACGTCGCGTGGGCCAGCTTGTCCTCCACGTCGGGGCGTCCCTCCTCGCCCGCCCACGCCGGCGCCCACGTCGAAGGGTCGGTCACGTCGGGCAGGGGGCCCACGGCGGTGGTGTACGTCATCTTCTCGTCACCCATCACAGAGGACGACGTGGACGCCGACGCCTCGTAGTCGGGCGGCCGCCGCGTCCCCGGGCCGGCGAGGGAGTGGGGGCTACCGCAGGGAGGAGGAGGGGGGGTGGGGAGCCCCCGAGGGCCGACAGAAGCAAGAAGCGACGGGCACCACGAAGGGGGTGGACGGCAAGTCGTGGGGTGGGAGGAGGAACGAGTCGGCGAATGCCGCGTCGCAGCCAGCCCGGAGGGGTTACGTCGCGGGGTGGTGGGGAGGAGTCGCGAAGTCGCACGTTGTGGGGAAGTGAGAACGGGGTGTGCGTGTGGGACCACGGGAAGGGGTAGGGCCAGCGTTCGTCACGGGGGGTCGCGGTGGTGTGGGGGCCGCAGGACACCGGCGCGGTCCGTGCGCAGCACCACGCGGGTGTGGGTTGGGCCCGATCCAGTTTGTGGACCGACGTCGACATCCCCTCTGGAGCGAGGATCGGGGGGGGGTGGGGGCGACGGTGGTGGCCGGCATGCTGCCAGGGGGCCGGGCCGGACCCCCCTCCTCGTGGTCATCGCGGGACGGGCGGGGACGCCACGTCACGCGACGAGGTGGCTGTGTGGCGCTCGGGGGTTCCGCGGTTGGAAGGGGCGTGGCCCCTCAGATGTGGACAGCACACCCACGGGGGCACCCCCAAAATATCCCGATCCGGGCCAGCAAGGGAATGACATGTCCGAATCTCAGGGAGATCGGATCTGGTCGGGGGCGGGGTTTTTCCCTTGTGGTTTTGCCAACCCCCCTACTTCTTGTTTGAACTTTTCGCTTTGGAGGGATTTATCTCTTTGTGGCATTTGGGGTGGCTACTCTGGCCGCTGGCGCTCGGGTTGGGGAGGGGTCTATTGACAGTAGGGAGGCCGTCCCCATCGCTGTTTGATAAATCTAACTGTGTTTTGGATCATGATTCCCTTCGGGGATTTGCTGTGATCCTCTCATAACGTTGGGGAAGGCTGGACTGTGAATCGATTTCCTGGGCAGTTCCTTTGACGGACAGAGCTGATCAAGAGGTCACTTCGGCGGGTCGACGAACCAAAGTGGTGGTGGCCAGAACCGGCTCAGCCGCCGGCCCCCCCCACCGATGCGTGCCCCGTTGGCGGGTCAGTACGCCAGGATGCCATCCTCACTACACCACTTCTCGGTGGCGGAGTGGCCAAGGGCCAGTGTCATGGCGGCCATGGGCGGAAACGGAGTGGGAGCCGTGGCGACCACTGGCGCAGCCGGGGCTGAAGCAGGGTCCGGGGTCCACAAAGAAGCGCCGCTGGCCCCATCGCGGCCGTAAGAGGATGCGGGGGCCGAAGTCGGGTGTTGGCGGAAAGCCCGCTGTGGCCCACCGCTTGCGGACATGGCGCAGGCGGCTTTCCGTGATGTATCAGTGCCGGCGCGCCTCAAGGCGGACAACGTCCGTGGGCAGCCCACTCCGGGGACGGCCGCTTACACGCGTCTCTGGCGGTGGCATGCGCTGTAGTGCTCGTAGCCTGTTTGGTTGTCCCCTAAGGCCCACTCCTCGAAGTAGCTTTCGCCCTCGTCAGTCGCGGCGTCCGATTACGCCCTGTCGTGCCTTTTCACCCCTTGGTCGTAAGAGGAGGAACCCGGCGGAGCGGATCCGCTGGCGACCACGGCCAGGGGCGACCGCGCGACCATACGTCCCATGCCCAGAGGCAGGGGCGATGGCGGCGCGCGTCCCCGCCCGCTGCTGTGCGCCGCAGCGGCCTCGCGCCATGCGCGCCCGTGCTCCCTCACTTCGGAGGACTGGGCGGGGCACTCCTACACCCAGTGTCCCAGGTGGACGGAGAAGGAGCAGGCCCCCCGCTGACTTGGCGGTGGCACCGACTCGGGCGAACCGCCCTTCTCCCCCGCCGCGCGGTGTGGGCTCCCCGCCTCGAGGTATCCGAGGAGGACGCTACGAGTGTTGGAACACGGGAAGCGAACGCAGAGGGACCGGGGTACCCGGCGCCAGGGTACCGCGCCCGCGCCTCACCCAGGTACTGAAGGGGTACAACTCCGGACGTCCACCCCACGCGGGTTGTTATTGCCACCCCGAGGCGGGCGTCATACTGTCAACCGGTAGTACCGAGGCGTCGCCTGGCGACCCGTGTTCGGGGGGCGCCGCTGACGCGGCCAGTTTGGCGGCCCATTCGGCCCGATACGCCTCGGTGCCGGAATCCGTGACGGCCAGGGCAGCCGCGGCGAGGGCGGCTCCAACCGGGAGGGCCACAGACGCCGCTGTCCGGGGCCGACGGGGCTTCCACGCTTCGCCGCCTTCGGACCGGGAAGGACTCCCCTTCCGCTTTGCCTGGAGCTTGACCCTTCGCGCGTCGCGGGTGGCTCCTCCCGTCTTGGAAAGGAACCTGCGCAGCTTGCGGAAGGTCCGGCCCCTCGTGTTGAAGTACTGTCCCAGCGCCCGGACCTCCCATGCGACTCCTTTGTGTAGGATACTCTCGAGTTCGGCCTCTTGCAGAATCGAGCGGAGGACGCGATTAGCACCAAGGATGCGGCTCGCAAACTCCTTCTGGTCCTCCCACTTCTCTTGCGACGCGTTCATGCGCGCCTGCAGGTGGGCCACTCAAGCGTCCCAATCGAGGTGCTCGTTCAGCAGGGCGCGGACCGCGCGCTTGTACGTGAGCTGCCGCGAGATGTGAATGTCCTTAGCTCTCTGGAGCGCCCGAAGCACCTCGCTCGTGACGAAGTACTGCAGCAATATCACTGCCGTCCCTTCAAGCAGGCCGCTGCCGTGGCAGGCCGTCTGCAACTTTCCGAGGAAGGCCACAAACCCCAGCGTGGTGTCGCCCGCGAATTGCCGCGAGGTCGGTATCAAGGCCATGATGTCCGCGCGGATGCCGCGGAGGAGGTTGCCTCGTGGGAGGTGCAAGCGGTCCCCTCGCTGTGCGAGACGGTGTCGTTCCGGTGACAAGAGCCCCATGAAGCGGGGGTCTACCCCGGTGACCTCCCGCTTTTCCCGTCGGAAGGAGCGCAGCGCCTCCTGCACCAGGGCGCGCTGCGGGCGCTTGTCGGCCCCGCGCGCCCGTCTTCGACAGATATATGCCCCGTGGTCGCTGGCGCTGTCGTCGGAAGAGGTTTGGCCGCGGCCGCTGTCCGTCTAATCCGGCCCACTGGGATCGGAGGACGAGCCCCACGGGCTGTCCTCGCGCTCGATCGACGAGGAGGGCCCCAAGGATGGGGGCGGCTTGTCCCGTCGTGAGTGGCGCCGCCGCCGGTGGTCCCGACAGGGAACTTGCTTCGGGCGCCGGCGACCGGCGGCCTGCGCCGACCGCGAGAGCGTAGGGCGTGCGGCACGGGTGGCGCCCACCTTCAAAGCGGACCCCGTCACGGCACGGCCCTCACCCGGGGCGACGCCCCCGGGTGTGTCCGATCCGTGCCCCAGTGCTACCGTTCTGCCGAAGCGGGTTCCCTACGCCTCAATGATGGGACTCCGCCAGCGTAGACGTCCGTCCCGCGCCGGAAAAAGGACGATTCCCGGTGGTCGGCGTGTGGCAGGGGTCCTCGGGCCGGGAATTCGACTCACTTGCCTTCGTACAACCGCCGCCAAGCGGGACCGGCCTTCCACCCCCAACGAGGGCCACGGTGCCCAACGCCGGTGTTGCCCTGTGGATTGCCGCCGGTGGCGCGTCCGCCACCCGGATAGTGCCGCGTATCTGAAACTGAGGGGCGCTTCCGTCGAGCGCGAACGATGAGGAAGATCCTTGAGCCACGGCAGCGGGGCCCACATGTCGATCGGTTGTCCTTGGTCACCGCATCGCAGTACAACCAGCGAGTGTCCCGCGTGCGTACAGCGGGTCTCACCCGGAGTGGCACATGTAGCACCATGGTCAGGAGAATAACCTCAGGAGGAAGGAAGTAAGGGCATTTTCGGCCTCTCGCGCGACACCCGCTTTGAGACTCGAGGTCCAGGACGTCGGGCCGATCGAGACGCCAGGACATGAAGACACCTTTTACGTGCCGGAGACGACAGTGCCTCCCTCCGTCGCCGCCCTTCGTCCCTAAAGGGCGGAAACCGTTGTCCGGGCTCAATTCCCCGATTGGTAATTGCCCCGGGCAGTCACCAACCAATGCAGGTAATTCCCTTCATGCACACCAGGTCCCCCGAAGCGATCATTGCAGACTAGGGGGACTGACCGTTCCGCGCGCAAGGCGTTGCAACCGCCGAGTGGCGCCCGGTCGGCTGTCGCCTGCCGCGCCGTGTGGCTGCGGGAACCCAGCCCCCCCATGGGGCCCGCACTGCGGGGCGCGGCAGCCGGGCACGTCCCTTCGGTGGCTCGCACCGGTCAGCGAGCGGGCCCAGCATCCCCGCTCTCGCGCCACCGTCCCGTCTGCGACTACCGCCGCCGGCGTCGCCAACCTCCTCCGGTCTTCGCGCCCCAGGCGCTCCCGACGTGCCACCGGCGGGCCCATGCTTCCGACAGGGGCCCCGTAGTACTACAATCGTGCTCTTGTTCACCCAATTGCCCAACATGGACAGCACTTGAGGGATGCCCGTGGCACGCGAATTGGACTTGTTGATGTCGTTGTCGCCGCCATTCCTGAGGTTGCTCAGCTGGTGCATGAGGTGAAGCAGGCGGGCGTTATCTCGCGCCTGAAAGATGCCTTTAAGCGTCTGGCACGCCTCCTTGGCCGTAACGACCGCCACCACCGACTGCGGATGAACGGGCCAGACCGATATCTGGATGGTCTCGTACGCCGACTCGTTGTTGCCCTCCCCTTAGTCCGCCGCAAATTTTCCCGTGATGGTGCTCCCGGACGCTGGGAGATCCGTAACGACGGCCGCCCACAACGTCTCCTTACTGAGCTCTATACGATAGTACACAGCCGACAACATGTATTCAACGTTCATCTGCGCGAAGCGGGCGCCGAGATAACGGCCATGCTCCGACATGACGACAAAAGCCGCGACAGGAGGCGCGACGCTGACGCCGTGCAAGGGTAAACCTGCCCACCCAACGCAGGAAAAGAAAGCAACCCAGCCAGTGTTGTCGCGCACGCGAGTGCACGGAAGACGACGATAACCGCCAGCGACATTGGGCCCATAACCTGTGAAGAGGTATGCGTTTGGGTGGGTGCGTTGATTTGCGGTTCACAGCGCTCCCTGGCCTGCGCTTTTGCTCCTGATACCCCACAGTCCACCTTGTCGTCCGTGCCTCGCAGAAGCCTAACTGGCGGGGACCTCTTCCTCACAGGGCGGCCCCTGCACCTCCAGTGAGCACGGCCGCCCGCAGTCCCACAATTTACGCACAGGCTCTCGCTAATCTCCCGAGCGCTCAGCCCCTAATGGGTAGCTTTCCAACGAATCTACAAGCAAAAGACAGTAGTGCCCCCAAACAAGAACATGTCATTACATCTGACTTTCCAGGACAGCTGTTCCTGAGGCACAGGTAATACGGCCTGGGTGCGCTCTTTTCCTGCGGAAAAATAGACCTGGAACTTCGGAAAGCAGTTAAAATCAAGCACCAAATGAGAGGTCTAGCCGAGTCTGTTCAGAGAAGATGATGCTGTCGGTATGATACACACCAATTCCAGGGGTAGGTAGCAAGATTCCTAATTTTTGAAGATTCGGTCTCTTACAGTCACCTTGATGGGGCGGTATTAATGCACAGGTTGTAACCGCCTTGCGGTGTGCTATTTTGGAGGGTACCTCTCAACTTAAGTATCTGCGCTTTCGTTCTTGTAACTACTTTGTTGTTGAACAATGATTAGAATCGCACGGTCAGTCGACACCGCTGCTCTCCATTCTGATTGATTATTGCATCACGGGTTGGAGCCTTGCTCTCTTCGGCACCCGCGTCTGCCCATCCGACGTCTCAGAAAAAGCGCTCGTCCGCTTTTTCATCGGGCGATACACACAGCGCGCAGGTTCGGCGCCAAGCACCAGAGATGGTCGTGGTGGCCGATACTTTCGAAGAACACCTCGGCCACATAGACAAACCAAAGGGTCGCCATCATTGCGTGGTACGGCGCTCTGACGGCCTCTCAATTGCGCAGGCTCCCCGACAGCACCCGGAGCTGGAATATCCGCCCTGGAATGAGGCGGAGTATCTCCTCTCATGGCAAAAAGTGAGAGCTCGTATGGTACAAAGCCGCGCGATGCTCGACCCGCACGGTAAGTTTCGCTGCTGATGGCGCAAACGGAGCCCCATTTTTGTCTCCACGGACTACGACGGAAGAACTCCTCGCAAACAGCCTCCTCCGACCGTCTCTTCAACACGGGCCGACAACCCGGACGGAATTCCAGAGAAGCGCAGGGCCCCTTTTCTGCAGGGCGGTAAAGGACGCTGCCGGCTGCTTTCCGAACAACGTTACACACCAGCCAATCCGCCTTAAAGCGGAGGAAACCTAAGTTGGTGTCTTTTCGTGTCGATACAACCACTGACGACCCATATACCACCGGCCGGAGACAATCTGAGGGTCTTTAGGGTGCGTCATCCACGGTCGAGGGGCAGAGCCCCTTCTGCCTGTTGTACGATAACCGCCACATATGTCCGCGTCATACTTCCCCAAACCGCGCACGATCCGCGCCATTCCGCCGCACCCATAATCTCTGTCCTACGCTGAACTCTATCAGCGGAGACCCTGCCGCCGTCCCCCTTCCGCCTTTTCCAATCCCTCGGATCCCCCGCACCTCGCACACTGGTCCCCCCATATGCCCCTGAGAGCGCGCAGCGACAACCACGCCGCGAAACTGTCACGAGAAAGAAAGAAGGGGCGCGGGAGGCGGGGGCCTTTGTTCTGGCCGGATGAATGCGGCGCTCTGGTGCGGCACGCGGACACGTCGAAGAGGCGAACGGCTGTCTGGCGGTGGGCTGCGGAAGTGGAGCTGGAGCATCACCCGACCTGCGGTATCAGCCCACCTGGGTATGAACCGGATGTACAACTCCATGCGGCGTCGGTATTAGTCATCATCCATGGTCACGGATAACCAAAACACTTCTTCAGCGTGTGCCACCTGTGCCCAGAGTCGGCTGTCAATTCGACGACACACGTCGTCGCTTCTGCTGTTTCCGGCTACGGAATCATTAACGCACCTGCCAGGAGACATCTTCTGGCCAATTCCTTCTTCCAAGCTGACAACCGCTTCATCATGGACATTAATGACATCTTCTCTTGACAGACTGACTAGTATTCGCCTTACGGCGCATCACCGCAATGTTTTTGACATCAGCAATAATTGACACGGGCGTCATCTGATATGTTCCACCGGATCGAATCGTATCTGATCCAGGACCCCAGCTCTGGGCGAACTTCTACATCGCCGTAATGAAAGTGCTTGGCACGAAAACGGTGCGCGCTACGGCGTACCATCCACAGACCAATGGCCAAGTGGAGAGTTACAGTCGTCCTATGGAGACTTACTTCCGACAATAAGGCACAGACGACCCCCCACGTTGGGACAAGCTTCTCCTCTTCTTGACTGTGGCCCACAACAGCCAACCGCACCGGTCGACAGGCATTGTGCCATTCAAGCTCGTTGCTCCACGACGAATCCCGAGCTGGTCAGTACGTAACCTTTTGCCCACGACCCCGTTGACAAACAAGGGTACCCTCAAAGATGGGTGACCCTTAGCGCGAAAGCGTGAATTCGTGGTCAAGCTGAGGCAGCAAGTTCCCGCCGTCGTAGAGGCCTTGCAAAATACCCAACAACGCTAAATGCTTATCTTAGACTCGAGCGTGGATTCACTTTACAAAGATATCCGCGTCGATGACTACGTTTATAAGACTAACCACCAACGAAAGAACAAACAGCAAAATAGTACCGTCGGCCCGTTCGTCGTACTCGCAAGAAACGACTCCATCTACGTCGTAGACATAAATGAAGAGTCACTAAAAGTCATCAGTGACCATGTTACCCCTGCCCCAAGGCCCTCGACACCGGAAGAGACTCCACACACATTACTGGACGGACTCGATGAGCCCGAAATCACCCCATCGGTACCCGACGAATACGTCATTGACCGCATGTTTGGCATCCGTCGGACCACAAGCATGTCCAGTGCCAGCGTCTGATGGTTCGACTACGGTCCGAAAGAAGACTCATGGGAACCCTTTGAAAACCTTACACGGAACATGGTGATCCGTTCCCATCGACAGAAAAGGCAGAGAATTGCGGGGCACTCCTGGACCTTCCCCACGCCCCTCTCTCGGGTCACACGCCGATCCTCAAGGATTAATGAAGCCGAGACCGCACTGGTCGCAACCCGCCAACGCCTGTACCCGAGTTGGTGCCCTGCAATCTGTGGAGTGTTTGCGAATCTACAAGGAGAAATTCTAATCAAACTGAACTCGATTAAGATGAACCAATCTTTATAGTGCAGGAGACTTTAGCAATTCGTTGGGTTCGAATGACGCTACTGGAATTGGCGCGTAATATTCCCCACAACCCTTGGTTTGCCCTTCGGCGTCGCGCCGAGCCTGTTGACTTGTACGGATCGTACACCGACATATGACCCTTTCCCCAGCCAGTACAGGACGCCGACGTGCCACCAGCGCCCGATGCCGAAGGGGTCGTACCGGAAATAGACGCGCTCCTGCTGGCCCCTGTACACGACCTACAGACCACTTCTGAGGACCTGATGTGTAACAGTACGGAAACAACGCTTAAAGTCCCTATGTGGGAAAGCGCCGACTCCTACATCGGCGCAAAGACCGATCGTGAATCGCAACAACTGCTGCCCTACGGATCAAACGACAACAACAGTGCATCCACTTGGACACTAGGCGCATTTCTCTTTGGAAGGAAAACAATCATTGCTACACAATCCAATCACTTTCTCCCCAAATGTCAGCAGTCCATGACAGGCGAAGGTGTATAGAGCACCGCCACGGAATCCTCTTCCGACAAGCTTCGGCATTAAAAAGTAAAAACACAATGACAAAAGACACGCACAAACCAGTCTCCGGCCACACCACCTTACCCACGAGCAGACCAGCGGCAGTCGGCGTCCACAGACGAGCTGCGACGGCGCCTATGGTGTGGAGGCTCCTCGCCATCCTCGCCATATCGGCTGGCCCGACAGTTGAAGATGTCGCCGGCGTCGAGAGGCATTGGCAAAAAAGGCACCACCGCCACTTTTCGAAGACGCTCGACTTCCTGACGGAACAATTCAAAAGTAGCCGCAGACTTCGCCAAAACACTCATAGCACAAGCCAAAGCCGAAAAACCGTGCTCTTGAACATAGACACCGGCCACACGGACCACCTAGCACAACTCCTCCGTCTGAAGATGCCTCGCCAATGAAAGAGCGGCTGCCCCGACGCTGCGACGAATTCGCTGCCCGTTTATAAGACGGCTGGGCGATTCACCGAACAGCACGGATGCCTCCGGAAACGCCGCAACCGATGTCCACACGTCCTGAAGCCGAAGACGCCCTTTTTCTCTGGACACAGAGTCGACGCGCGCCTCACGCAGAGAAAATGGCTAGCCACGACGGATTGGCGAAGCGGCTCGTCGGGACGGCCAACCGGCTGGACGCGACCGCTGCCGGACACCCCCTCCGTCGCCTTTCGCCGCCGCGGCAGGCGATTCGCCTTCATCATGCGTAGAAGAGCCCCAGGCGGAGCGCGACGACTAACCCCGACACGGGCACTTCAGCGTAAAGCTTTATTCTGCCGCCGAGACCCAGTGGATGTGCGCTTGCCGCGCCACACGCGTCTGACTATCCCGACGGATGACGTCCCCAACGAAACTGGGCCACGGGGAACCGTCCGTTGCCGTGTGTATCTCGTGGAGCATGTCCAACATCTCCCGGCCGCCCGCCCCACTGGCCATGTGATGGAGGTTCAACTTGAACATACGCCGAATGGCGGTGGCGTCGAGACAGGCGAACACATGGTCGGTAATCAGGGAGCGCGCCCACCCGGACGCAAAGAAGTACTACTACTCCGCGTTGGAGATATGCCATGCTGCGCTGAAGTAGTAGTGGAGCTTATGGGGCGTTTACGATAATGCGTGAGCAATCTTTATTCATACGCAGCGAATAAGGCTAGCGATGCGCGCCGCATCTTGCGCACGCCGATGGGCGGGAGCCTAACTCGGCTCCAGATACGGTCAGATCAACGCCACGGTCCGAGCGTCGAACGTCTCCGCTGCGACGTGTTTCTCCATTCGTGAAACCTCGATAAGCTCCTTGAGACACTCTTCCATCCCCTCATCTTTACCGATTGGGACAGGCACCTACTTGGCCGTACAGCGTGATACGAAGACGGCTTCTGGATAAGCCCGACGCAAGCGCTCAAAGCTGGTGGCCGCCATTTGGAGTGTTACCATCTGGTGAACAGGAAACCGAAGCACCTAGGCGTACAGAAGCGTGTGGAAGTCAAGAAACGGCCGTCCGTCACGGAACAGCTCGTTAGCGTATGCAGTGACATCGAACGCTTGAAGCGCCTCGTCCTCGCTGCCACAGTCGAAGTCTCCGTGCATTTTTGCCACGAAGGCGTCAGAGTGGTCGTTCGGCACGTCGCTGACGATGTCAAGAAGCCCCAGCGGCGTGCCCCAATGGCCCTGTCAAATATCAAACAAGGCCACTCGGCGAGTGTTCGTCGCCGCTTCGAGAGAGGCGTCGTCGCTCATGACGGGGACTGCATCCCGAGTCCCAAGGGACGGCGGGATGAAGTACAACCGCCGGATAGGCGAAGGCCCCGCGCCCACGAGGAGCGAATGCTCGGCCTCTTGATCCTCCGCCTCGTCGGAGTATCCCGCATGGGCATTGCCGCCTCGCATGGCACAGCCATTGTTTTGCAAAGCCCCGACCCGACGCGACCCCGAGTCGCCCCTCACCACCGACCGGGCCCGCCGAGCTGGGCCCCCGGCCCCATTGACACCGTTGCGTTCAAGGCCTGCCGCGCCGGTCGCGTCGGCCAACTGGACGTCGCTGCCGCCGCCGACCGCCATCTTGGCCTTGTCCTTGCCGTCGGTAGGTTCCGTAAAGGGGTATCCGCGCTTCAACGCCACACTACAACACCCCCAAGCGAACCGCTGTTCTCCCCTCCTCCCTGAAGATATAAGGTCAACCGGCGGTGTTAAGAGCCGTGCTCCTAACTCCCAAGTGGCTCAAATCCCGACCATGATCCCCCGCGCGCCGTGTGCGTCAAGCGCAGCGACCCAGACTCACCGACGGCAAAGCCGACAGAGCCTCGCCTCGCGACGGACGGACAACGGCAGATTGAGATCCCCAAGGTCAGCAAGTGCACACGCTCAGGCCACCGATACCTTCCCAACTGGGCTTTTCAACCCAGACGCCGAATGTCATCGGGAACCGGACGAGTACCCACCATGCCCGCCACCCCGGTACATATATAATTTATATAAAGTATACCTCGCGGCGAGCCCAGCGGCCCGCAGAGTTACGACTCGCTGCCCCCTGCGGCACGCGGATCACATGATCTCCCTGATGATCGTGCAAGTCGGGTGCCTGCGCGGCAGCTGCCGCCCCCCTGTGCCCAGACGCCGTCGGCCCTGGCCTCCCGCGCTGTCTCCACCCGGTCCTTCGGCCAGCGGCTGCCACTCTGGGCCGCGCACAACCATTTAAGCGGCCGGCTCTATCACTCCGCGTCGCACCATACAATCAGGGGTCTCTTCGGCCGCCTTGGCAGGCTCCGACCAAGCCGTACCGCCCTCCAGTCCTGTTGCACGTCATCAGGCGACACGCTGATTGGCTTAGATTTGTGTCGCTCGTGATGGCGGATCGGCAGATCTGCGACCACTCTCCAAAACGGCTGGATATCTCCATACAGGGGTGTGCAGCATGTCTGATCAAGCTTGGGATACTTGGCGCGGTGGCCCCCTTGACTGGTCAGTACTCATCTGGACGATTGCACGGACTTGTGGCTCGCCCATTTGCAGGTTTCGTCCGTCTTTTCTATCTACCCATTCTCTTATCGTATTGAATTTGATGGTCTATCCAATCAGTACAATCGCTATGTCGATTGATCTAGCGACTTTACCGTCTGACAAAAATCATAGCATGGAACCGGGGCTCGCCGTCGTCTGCACCCCCGGCTCCCCATCGGATGCTGTACGACCAAAGGTCCCTCTTCGTTGCTCTTTGGGCGATTGTGTTGGCTTTATCGTGCGTGTACGGTCCGTCGCTATTCACTCGCCATTTAACCAACGTCATGACTACCACAGCCACTGGGCCAATAGAGACATTTTCAGGCCACCGGATACCGAGGTACGCCCGTGCGCGAGAGTATACTCTGCTGCTCCACCAATTGCGGGAAAAAACGGCGTCTGCTTCTTAGCAAACAGATTTCGACTGACAGGAGGCACAGAAAATAGCGAATCCTACCGCTCGACGGGCGAGGAGAACAGACAATGCTTGCCTGTGGTCAGATGGAATGCATGGCGTGCGGACAACGGCGATCGCCGGAGATGTGTTGCTTTCACAGACTTGACGTTAAAATGGCAGGGTAGATCGACCGTGCAATCCTAAACATCGTACAACGACCAAAAAAAAAAATAAAAAGAAAAGAACACATGTACGCGGCAGTAGTACATCCCAAAATGGAAAGCCATACGTTGGATCAGACCGCCACATGATTAAAGACCAGTAAATGGGGGCACAAACAGCTGAGTCTTGGTTTTCCAGGAAATATGCTACACTAAGAGTGGCAGCGGACAAATACATTCAAGAAGACGTCAAAGACGAGGAGCTTGGTGACCTTATCTTCTGCCTTAGCCACAAGCGTGGCAATGATTGAGGCATGACCACAGTGGCCGCTTGGATATAGGACGAGGGCGGGCGCGGGTATGTCGAGTCGCGGGGCGGCGACCGAAGCGGCAGTGGCGGGCTCTGGCGGAGATAAAAGGTGGCTGTGTCCTATCGGTGGCACAGTGGTAGTGCCTGGACGTGCATTTTGGCCAAGTTGGGACGGGGAAGGGAGCCGGAGGAACTCACGATGGTAGACACGCCGGCGAAGAAGGTAGTCATCGTGTGCTGGTGCGCTGGTGGAAGTGGGACTTCGTGGCGCCAACTAATCGTCTGTTCGTGCTTTGAGGAGTTAACAGAAGACTGCATTGCACTGAGTTATGCGGCACCCAACTCGGAAACGGCCAATCCCTCCTCTCAGTTTCTGATTGGCCACTATTAACTCTGTGCAGAACTTCTACCGTTTGGGGTACTGTAGGCGCATTCTTCGTAACAATACTCTGGCTGCTCCAAACTCAATAGGATCGCCCCTCATTCCACAGGATAGGTATTGTTTTACACTTCATCGATCTTTCTTTCTTCTCTTCTGCGTCATCCTGATATCATTGACGCGAGTTACCCCACTTGAGCCAGGCTCGGCGCCCCACCAGCAAAGCACATTGACTCCACTGCGAGGTTTTTGCTCACCGCATCCAGACACGGCCGCTCTTTGCCTTGTCATCACGACCCGCATTTGAGTCGACTCTTCTTCTGTGCTTCCGTTTGCCCAACTTTGGCCGATCCGAACGGTACACAGGCACACGGGTTACGAGAGTGGAAGTGAGCAGCACTGACGGAAAGGTTCCCGTGCAGCGGTTCTAGGCACCACCACTTTGGTTCGTCGTCCAGCCGAAGTGACCTCTTGATCAGCTCGGTCCGTCGAAGGCGCCGCCCAGAAAATCGACCGACAGCCCAGCCTTCCCCCAACGGGAGGAGAGGATCACGGCAAAGCGCAAAGCGGAATCGTCGTCCAAAGCACGGTTGGTTTTATCAAACAGCGATGGGGACGGCCTCCCCACTGTCAATAGACCCCTCCCCAACCCGAGCGCCAGCGGCCAGAGTAGCCACCCCAAATGCCACAAACAGATAAATCCCTCCAAAGCGAAAAGTTCAAACAAGAAGTAGGGGGGTTGGGAAAACCACAAGGGAAAAACCCCGCCCCCGACCAGATCCGATCTCTCTGAGATTCGGACATGTCATTCCCTTCCTGGCCCGGATCGGGATATTTTGGGGGTGCCCCCGGGGGTGTGCTGTCCACACCTGAGGGGCCACGCCCCTTCCAGCCGCGGAACCCCCAAGCGCCACACAGCTACCTCGTCGCGTGACGTGGCGTCCCCGCCCGTCCCGCGATGACCACGAGGAGGGGGGTCCGGCCCGGCCCCTTGGCAGGGAGCCGGCCACAACCGCCGCCCCCGGCCCCCCCCCCCGATCCTCGCCCCAGAGGGGATGTCGACGTCGGTCCGCGGACTGTATCGGGCCCAGCCCACACCCGCGTGGCGTGTCGCACGGCCTGCGCCGGTGTCCCGCGGCCCCCACACTTCTGGGACCCCGCGTGACGAACGCTGGCCCTACCCCTTCCCGTGGTCCCACACGCACACCCCGTTCTCACTTCCCCACAACGTGCGACTTCGCGACTCCTCCCCACCACCCCGCGACGAAGCCCGTCCGAGCTGGCTGCCTCGCGGTGTTCGCCGACGCGTTTCTCCTCCAATTTCACGACGTGCCGTCCACCCCCTTCGTGGTGCCCGTCGCTTCTTGCTTCTGTCGGCCCTCGGGGGCTCCCCACCCTCCGTCCTCCTCCCTGCGGTACCCCCCACTCCCTCGCCGGCCCGAGGACGGGGCGGCCGCCCGACTACGAGGCGTCGGCGTCCACGTCGTCCTCCGCGATGGCTGACGAGGAGATGAGGTACACAACCGCCGTGGGGCCCCTGCCCGACGTGACCGACCCGTCGACGTGGGCGCCGGCGTGGGCGCGCGAGCAGGCGCGCCCCGGCGTGGAGGACACGCTGGCCCACGCGACGGTCCTGGGTATTGACCCGGCACGCCCCTCCAACCCGTTCGCCAAGCAGATCTCCGCGATGACCCACGCCCTCGTGCCGTACTTGGAACACCGAGCCTCGTCGATCACAGTGGTGCGGCGTTGCCGAGAGGTGGAGTACTGCCGGTTGTACCTTGGGTTCCTGGACGACGCCCACGCGGATCCACGGTTAGTGCCGACCTTCGACTACCTCTTGATGTCCCCGCCGCTCATCGACATGTCCGACTCGGAGGGTCCCACGACGGCCCAGTTGACGACGGCCCGCAACCACCGCAGCGGGATCACCGGCCACCTCGTGGGTTGGCCCCAGGCAGAGTACTGGAGTTGTGCCACGGCGACCCGCTCGCGCTTCTACCTACCGACCCCCGCGTGGTGGTCCGGGGTGGAGGTCCCGTGCGGCTGCATGGCGTAGCTTCCGTGGGCCCACGCGTATGCCACGGACGACCTCCGCGCGAGGCGGCGCACCCCGTGGGCCATCTTCCGTAGCTAGTGGGCACTCGAGGAGGCCCGCGTCCTCCTCGAGACCTTTCGCAACCGTCAAGTCTGGTGGCGGTTCCCTCCGCGACTCCTCGATTGGATCCGCTCCTTATGGCCGGCCAACATCTGCGTCGGTGCCGAGGGTCCTGACGCGGAGGCGCCCGCCATGCTCGCGGCGTTTTTGGACCTCGCGGGCCAGCTTCATGAGACGGAGGCCTTCCATCAGCGTCTCTGCGCCCGCAGTGCCGACCTTCAGGACCACGAGGGCTGGTTTTAGGCCGCTCTCGAGGTGGACAACGACGGGATGCGCGTCAAGGTCTCCGAAAACCTCCGCCCTTTCGACCTGCCGCACACCGCGGAGATCCTCGAGGCGCGATGCTACGGAGACGCCAGGGCGGGCTGGACCCCCGCTGTCCCGACCGCGCAAAGCCCTCGCTACCCCGGGGGTGGGACCGAGCCGCCTGTTTCCTCCGCGGTGACCGGCGCTGCGGGATCATCCCCCGCTGGTCCGTCGTCGTCTTCCCTGCGCGCTGCCCCCTCCATGGGCAGCTCCTTGGGCAACCGCATTGTCTCCTTTGACCCCGTGGAACACCGCGACATCACCGACGCCGCCTTCGACCAGTTGGACCACGTCCCCTCGAAACGGGGGGGGTTCCGCAGGGGTTGGCGCGTGTCGTCGCCTGTGACTCCGAGAAGCTTCGCGGTTTCTGTGACGGCCAAACACCTGGCCTCCACACTCGGGGAACCAGTTCCCTCCCAGTCAAGAGGGGACACGTGGATTCGCGTCATGGGCTGTCGGATCCGGTCATTCCGAAACGGCCGCTGGCTCTCGCGAGGGAAACGTGTCCTACTGACACATACCTCGAATCGTTCCGGTGGCGATCCACTTGTGATCACCTCGTGGATCACCAACCACAACCACGATCTCGAGACTTTCCTGGGACTAGGAAATCCTCGGGCAGGCCCCCAGTTGAGGGCCTAATTTTGTGTAAATCCTACTAGGACCATTGACCAGTATTACACCGCGCCCCTGACACCGGGGCGCCGCAGGGGTGTCACGTAGCACCCTTCCCCCGCCTCTACTCAAGGCGGTGTCCAAAGCTTCGGCCGTCCTCAGCTGAGACTGGCCCCATGTGCCCTGAGGGGAGGGTCTTCTGAGGGTCCTTTGAGGGTGTCTGAGGGGGGTTTTCGAAGGGTCTGCGGGGAATGGACGGGATAAGAGGGCGAGGCGTGAGTGTCACCTCGAGGCCCTCGACGCGGGAAAGTAGACTTCGGGTGACACAACTCGTGTTTGTCGCTCGGGGCTTCTTCCCCCCGTCGACGCCGTGCGTGTGTGCTCCTCGGGGTTTCTTTCCGGGGCGGGTATTCCCCGACAGGACTACCCGGCGACACGGCCTGGCTCACCTCCCCCCTGACTGGGTGGGGGTGGCTGGGAGTGTTGTCACATTTGGTGGAGCAGCGGGGGAGGAAGGTGACTCAACTTTCCTTGAGGTTGTGCCCGTGCGCCAACCCGCCCCCGGGGGAACGTAGTTGGTCCTCCTCCTCTTGGTGCCTAGCGCTGCGGGCGGCTCCCCGCAACGCCAGGTTTGGCTGAGTCCGGCCAGGTCGATGGCTCATGGGGGGGGGCATGCAGACCCCCCTGGTCTCGACGTGCTGGTGTCAGGGGGGATGCGTTCTTCCCCCCCCCGGAGGTGGATCGTCGTTGGACGATCGCCACACCAGTTCAGGTACCACGGATGCGGGAGCCCGCGGGCAGCGGACTTGGTTCCAGCCCTTGCCCCAAGGCCTTGATCCGACTGGAACTCGCCCCCCGGCGAGCGCCCCCTCCGGTAGTACTCACCCCGAGGTGGCCCCGCCGGGTGCTGGCACTCATATCGGCGGAGGACAGCCGCCTGACGTATCCACGTGGGGCGGTGGGTCTGTGCCACCACCGGCACGGGAGCCTGAGCGTGGGAGCTCTAGTCGTGCTCCCCCAGGTTCATGGAGCTCCAGGGGTGCCCCGGTGCGCGAGCACAGAGACGGGACCTACGGTATCGGTCCCCCAGCCCTCGGGCCCTGTGGGACATCCCCTCTCGCTGCTTGGGAGGAGGGGGCGAAGCCGGACTCTGCACTGGAGCCTGCGGTTGGGAGCTGTAGTCGTGCTCCCCCAGGATCACGGAGTGCCAGGGATGGCCAGGGTCTCGAGTGTAGAGACGCCGTGGCCGAAGTCGTCGGTCTGAAGCTACCTGACCGCTAGCTACGATGTTGCGGGGCTCAGCGCCCAGACCCGCTGAACTCCGAGGCAGAGCCCGGCGCTTTTCCCGTCGGCACCGACGCGACGACTCGTCGTCGTCGTCAACCACGGACGTCTCTCGCTCGGGGGACGAGTCGGCCGTTGCGGCCATACTAGGTGCAGTCCACGCTACCCCCACGCCGTCGATGGTACGGGAGGGTACTCGGGGTATTGCCCCGAGGACCCTACGGACTCCTGACTCGGTGCGGGGTGCGCACTGCGGGGGGGCGGCGCGAGAGTTACCGTGGGGTACTGACCCGGGGTTCCCGACGCAACTCTCCCTCGCGACCGGTACGGACGCGGAGGGGTGGCCGACTTAAACAACCCCGACGCCACCTACTCCGGTCATGCCTCCCAAGATCGTGCTTAACCACCCGTATTACCGAATTATGTTCGATTGCGAGACCTACGCGCTGGACAACAAATCGGTTGTCTACACGCGGCGCCAGGCCCGTACTCTGGGCCGACGTAAGAAGGTTGTGGCTCATTCCTTAGGGGTTCACGACGCCTGGGACGGTTCTTTCCCTGCCAAGGTCTTCCAGTTCTTACGCAAAGTCGCCAAGGCCTGCGACGACAGCGACATCTCCGAAGGCGAATCCTTCTACATTCTTCAATACTTTACGAAGGAACCTCTCAAGTAGGAGGTACTGATGGTTATACTGACTCGCACGGCGGGTAACCCCGGCGAGGTCACTTCCTACCTGGAGCGCATCAACTGGATGCTCCGACGGCACGTCGACGAGGCCTCGGTGGCAACCCTCGTCGAGACCTTGAACGTCGCGGTCCAACGGGACGACGAGGAAGAGTTGCTCTCCGCCGAACGGCTCCGCCGCTTCAACACTGAGTGCGAGCTACCGGGGAGGGCGCGCTCAAGGGGCGCTTCCTGTAAGGTGTCCACCGCGCCGCGCGCGCCACTGTCCGCGAGCGGAACACCCCCGGCATGACTATGGCGGATTTTGCTCGCGTCGCCCAGACTAAGGGCGACGAACACCGCTGGCTACGATTTGAGCTGCTTAAGGAGCGGACTACGGAGCGAAACGTGCTCGCGAAGGAGGCCGGGCTCCGGCGGAAAGCTCGTGCGGCCGCGCCTCCCCGTGTTTCGGGGGGACCTCGGAGTTACCCACCGCGAGACGTCCCTGTTCGTGTCGTCGGGGCCGTGGACGCTCTTACTCCAGGCGGTGGGGCACGGCACGAGGCGGCCCGACCCACGGCACCAGACGGCTCGCCTCCCTGAGGCGGAAAAAATTCACGTCGCCCGTTCCGACAGCGATGTGAGCCTCCCCGTCCCAAACCCAGGACGGGAGAGTACCCTTGCTGGCAGTGTGGCAAGGTGGGTCATTGGGCCGAGGTGTGCCCAACTTTGGACGCACGCCTACGTGACCGATCGGCGGCGGCCAGTCGCTGGTCCCCTCTCGGGGCGCCCTCGGTCTCCCGAGAAGCCCAGCGGATGGGCCGGCGGGTGGCAGTTGCCGCCCCCAACGAGGACTCCAGCTCAAGCGGCGATGAGTCGAAGCCGCTTGAGAACGGGGGACCTCGGGCCTGGCCCGAGTGCGGACCGGCTGCCTCCTCTGAGTCCGAGGAGGGAAACTAGTAGCCACCGGTGTTGAGCCCTGCCCACGGCGACCGGTGCACCCTACCCGGGGGGCGGATGTGATGCCAAAGCACATCCACTCCCGACCCAAGGGGATCCGCCCTCGAGCTGCACCTTTCCCGAAGGGACTGGACGGCCGGAATGTGGTGGCCAACCTGACGGGGTCCAACTTTCAGTTGGCCAGCCCCATCTGGTTGGTCGCGGGGCGTGGGTTAGCCCTCCGCGTCATTGTCGACACGGGTTCCGGCGTCTCTCTAGTACGAGAGGCGCTACTTTCCCTGGAAATGAAGGTGGCGCCCTTAGACGCGGCGACCGCCCAGTTGTTTGACGTGAATGGGGGACTCCTACCCATCACGGGCACCGTGACTCTTACTGTGCGAGTCGGCACCTACTCCACACCAGCCACGTGTGGAGTATTGCGTGGCATGTCGGCCCCCCTACTCCTGGGAACCGATTACACCCACTTTCATGTCCTCAACATCTGCGGGCCCGAGGGGTATATCCAGGTACTAGATGGATGTAAGGTCGCCATCCTCCGTCGGGGTAAGACGGTGTCGTATGCCAAGGCGGACCAACCCGGCCAGGCTGGTGCCGCTAGTGAGGCGGACGCCAAGGTGCATCTGGCCCGCGAGATAGTTCTGCCCCCGCGATCCAGGGGGTGCGTCCCAGTACAGACGTCCTTCGAAGGGACTGGGGTCATCACCAGCGCCATCAAGTGTATGAGCGCGATCGCTTGCATGTGGCAACTGGCTCCATGGACTGTACCGCCAACCAGACTTGGTGGGTGTAAGTAACCAACACGGGGAGTACGCGTAAGCGAGTCCCCAAAGGTATGGTCCTGGGGCATATGCCGGCGTACTCTGGTACAGAAGCCGCCATATCCTGAGAGGAATGGGCTTCACTAAGTACGTCCCACGCCGGCCACAGCGCCGGACGCGACGGACCCTGTGAAGGAGCCCCATATTCATACTTCGAACGCGCCCGAGGGGTTGCGGCCCCAAGTGCTCTCCCTCCTAGAGAAGCACCGGGCCCTATGGAGGGGGCACTTGGGCTCCATGAAGGCCACGGAGCACCGGATCGAGTTGAAGCCGGGCTCCCAGCCCGTCCGTCTCAGCCCCTGCCGGATAGGTCCCAAAACTAGGGAACTCAACAAGGCCCAAGTCGACCGAATGCTCAAGCTCGAAGTGATAGACCCCAGCCAGAGTAAATGGGCTAGTCCAGTGGTACTCATCCCGAAACCCGACGGGAGTCCCGGTTCTGCATCGACTATCGTCAGTTGATCGAGCGCACAGTACGCGACTCTTATCCGCTACCCCGGATGGACGACTGCCTCGACTCCTTAGGGGATGCCCAGTTCTTCTCCATGTTGGACTGTAACGCAGGGTACGTGCAGATCCCCATAGCCGAGAAGGATACGCCCAAGACGGCGTTCACCAGCCCCTGTGGGACGTACCAGTGTACCCGTCTTCTCTTTGGCCTGTGCAATGCCCCAGCTACTTTCCAGCGGGCTATTGACATGATCCTATCCGGATTCAAGTGGCAAAATGTGCTCGTCTACTTAGACGACCTCATCATCTTTTCCGCCGATGCAGAGTCCCACCTGTCCCACTTGGACACGTTCCTCACCCTACTCGGGAAGCATGTGGTCACCCTCAAGGCACAGAAGTGCCACCTCTTTAGTAACGAGGTGGAGTACCTTGGCCATGTAGTGCGGCCAGGACGCTTGAGTGGGAACGAGAAGAACCTCAAGGCCATCAAGAAGGCCGTCTTCCCAAAGACCCAAACCCAACTAAGGAGCTTCTTGGGCATGTGCAATGTCTACCGCCGGTTCACGGCAGACTTCGTGAATACAGCGAAGCCGCTCAATGACTTGAACAGCGTGAAGCTTCCGAAGCGTATGAGTCCCCCTTCTCCGGGGGAACAGGCCGCGTTCGACAAACTGCGCACACAGCTATGCCATCCGCCCATCCTTGCGATACCGCGCAAGGAGGAGAAGTACATCATCGATGTAGACGCTAGCTACGATCAGCTGGGGTGCTGCCTACTACAGCAGCAACCCGATGATAAGTACCTGTCAGTAGGTTACTTCAGTAAGGGCCTACTGCCGGCAGAGAAGAACTACACCGCCACCGAAGTTGAAGGTCTGGGTGTGGTGTGGGCTGTCGGTTTACTACGACCGTACATCGAAAGCACTTAGTTCCTCATCCGGTGTGACCATAAAGAACTGAAGTGGATACGAACCACGACGGCCTGCAGCAACAATCGACTCAATCATTGGCGCATCCTCCCCTCGGAGTTAGACTACGATGTTGAATACAAGCCCGGCCCCCAACACGCGGTGGCCAACGCGTTGTCCCGCCTCCCGACTGAGGGGCTGGGTACGGGACCAATCTCCTAAGAGACCCCCACAGTCGGGGTGACCACCCGGTCGGGGGAAGTGCTCGACCCCAGACTCCCCGAGAATAGGGAGACCGCCCGCATACCCCTGGGCGAACTAGCCCAGAAGCAGGCGGACGATGAGTTCTGCCAGGAGTTCAAGAAGTTACTTGATACCCCCGAGCCCACCCGCTTCTACCAGAATGCGGATGGCCTGCTCTGCCGAGAAAGGCATCGGGCCGGCTCCCAACCGTTGTTGATACCCCGGTCCCTAGTAAAGGACGTGTCGTGGGCGGAGCATTCGTCCCCCTTGGCGGCACAGCCCGGTGGTTCCCGGATGTACCATACCAGGAGGATCCATTACTATTGGCCCTCGTTGGCCGCCGACGTCTTCGGTTGGGTCGCGGCGTGTCCGACCTGTGCGAAGAACCGCCTCATGGGTACGCAGAGTACCGCCGCACCCATGCAATTGTTCCCCGCTACGGAACAATCCGCAGCCCTGGCCATCGACCTACTTGGTCCATTGCCACGAACCTTCGAAGGATATGAGTATATCCTAGTCATCTGTGACCGTTTCACTAAGGTCACGCGGGCCGACCCGCTGAAGGTCATCTCGGCTCTGGATGTCCTCAGGGCCTTCCTGGACACTTGGGTTGCTAGTTATGGGATCCCCGATTCAGTTTCATCGGACAACGGGCCCCAATTCGCCGCCGGACTCAGGCCAGGGGTGCTCAAGGCGCTGGGTGTTGACACCAATTATGCCACGCCGTACCACCCCCAAACTAACGGGCAAGTCGAACGGTTTAACAAGACTTTAGTTAAGCAATTACGACACTACGTAAGTGACCACGTAGTTACGTGCTCCTGGTATTTAAGCCTAGTGGTTACGGCATATAACTCTCAAGTGCATGGTAGCACAGGGCAGGTCCCATTCGCGTACGTGAGTTCACGACGGCTTACTCCCGTGGCGATTGAACGACTTCCAGCGGGCGCCGACACCGGGGAAATAGAAACCCCCGGGCGGGCAATGGAGAACTTCCTCCAGCGCCTCGACGCCCTGATACCCCCAGTACGGGATACCATGAAAAAGGCTCAGGCCCGGTACAAACGGGCCTTCGACAAGCGCGTGCAGGCTCGACGCGAAGCCCTCCGAGTTGGAGACTGGGTATTTGTGAAGTCACATGAGAGCCAGGGGGGCAAACTCTTCTTCAAGACGCTCGGACCCTACCAGTTCTTGAAGACAGACGGGCGCCGGTTTCCATCGAAAGTGACGATGGTATACGCACCATCAACGGGAACCACGCCACCCAGGCCCCGGAACGCCCCGAGGGTGACGCGGCCTGGGAACGGGCACTGGCCGCGCGGCAGGTCCCCTCCCTTCCTTCATCGGCCAGTAAACCGATTGAGGCTGACTTCGAAAACTTTGTCGGACAGGGGTACGAGCAACATAAGCGACTCATGCTCAAGGTACGATGGTTCGGGTATGGACCCCGTGAGGACTCCTGGCATTATGTGGAGGACCTCCCGGCAGAGAAGGTTCGCATGCACTGTATGCGACACCGACTCTCGGTGAGCAGACGGATATCAAACAACTAACCCCTAGTACAGGGTACCCGTCACACAACCCCGACAAAGAAACAACCCACCCCCCTACTACGGGGCCCTTCAGACAATAACAAACAACGGGCCGCTCGCTCGCTACTCGGGGGGAGCGACCGACACAACTAGGGACAGACAGAAAGGGGAGGGCGGGACGAACCAAATTTGGCGTTCCCCCGCCCCGCGCACGGACACGGGCCGCTAACCCCGGTCCGGCGACAGCGGGAGGTCGTCGCGGGCGTACCCCCCGTAGTGGTCGCGAACGGGAGGGTCGAAGGGGTACGCTTGGGCCGGCCCTCGGCCCGTGGGAACCGGCCCCCACGTCGAGCGCGGCGCCCTCCTCGGCGCCGCCTCCGCTGCGGAGTAACCACCGGCGTAGGAGGAGTGCCCCGCCGCCGAGGCTTCCCCGGCGGAGTAGGAGGAGCCGCCGCCATAGAAGGGTGGAGCGGCTGGGGCGGGCTCCTCTGCGTACGGGGCTCGAGTGGAGCTCCCGCCCGCCGCGGGTGCCGCCGACCCCGGCGCCACCCGCTGGACGTGTCCCTCCAGCCGAGAGGCCATCTGTTACCCGATGGCCTCGGGGGAAGTGTCCACCAGTAGCTGCTCGGCCGCCGCCGAAGGGGGTGACGGTGATCCCCGTAGGACGGTCCCCGCACCCCGGGTGACCCAAGCCAAGGTATCCACCAGGGAGGCAACTATCGCCTCCCAGTGGGCCACCCGAAGCGTCGCTGCCGCACTCGGGTAGGTGGTCGCCAGGGCGCGCGCACACTGGGGGGTATCTTACCCCCAGCTGAGGTTCTGCCCCGCCCCCAGGGCCGGGTAATACGGAACCCGGGGCGGGGAAAACTTCGGGCGGGTCGCCGGTCCCACGGGGAACGGCCCTGCGCGGGTGGTCCGCTGGACGGCGCCCCCACGAGCAGAGGGGGCACTCGGCCGCACCTCGGGTGGGCTTGCGCTGGTGCGGGGATACTGCCCCCGGGGAACCCTACCCCGACTCGGGCGCGGACGACGTCTTCGTCACCCCCGCAGCATAGGGGTAGGACGTGTCTCCCAGGCCCTCATGGAGGCCAATGCGCCCTGCCACGAGGCGTTTGTCACAGTGGAAAAGCGCCCGGGCCGCCCCGTCGTCCTCCCCGGCAACTCGGTGGGCCAGGTACGGACCAGCGGCCGCCCAGTCCAACGACAGGTGGAGGTCCAGCAACTCGCTGAGATACGCGTGCGCATCAAGGTTCGCCCCCTCCGCCACGTTGGTGAGGTGCAGCCCCACGAGGCTGTCCACCAAGTTGGGGGCCAGATGCCACAGGTACCATTTGGTTCCGGGCGGAGGCATACCGCACCCCCGCTACCTCAAGCACCCACTGGGTCGATAAGATGGCCGCCGCCGGGGTGGAATCTCCCCGAAGAAGCGCCGTTCCCAAGTAGGCCACTGCGCGAGCATCCTCGCAGGGAACCCGTAGGGCACCTCCATCGCCGACCACGACGTCGGCGTCGGGACATAGGAGTCCCGACGCGCCGAGACGTGGATCTGGGTGCTCTCGACTTGAGAAGCACTCACCAGAATACCCGACGCCTCCCGCACACGGCGCTCTGTGCGGGCGTCCTGGTGGTGGAAGTGGGAGTCCCTCTCCCCCAATTACAGGGGGAAGCAGCACGCCCACTCCCACTCCACGACGGGCGGGATGTCGTCCGCCGTCGCCCCGTCCATCATGTTGGACAGGCGCGCGGCCACGCGCTCCACCCACGGCGCGTCCTCCTCCTCGAGTAAGGCGAGGAGGTCCGCCGTCACCCCTGCAGGTAGTTCATACTGCACGGGGTGCCGCGTCAGCCACCGCTGTCAAGCCGGACCCTTCTTAGGCACCGGAATGGCCTCGTACAGGGCCCGCAGGCGACACTCCCCCAACTGACTAGGGGCGCGGGAGGGCGTCCACTGGACTAGCGCTCCCGAATCCGCCCCCGCGGGCCCCGCCTCCTCCACTGCCGAGGATGCACCCGGCGCGGAACCGGTGGGGGGGAGTCCTGCTCCATGGGGTCCTCCCCCCAAACGGCCGGTGCCGCCGCGGCCGCCGCCGTAGCCGCCGGTGGAGTCCCCGGCCGGCTAGGCGGCCATGGAACGTGAGCGTCCGCCGGGATAGGCGCCGCCGCGCTCTCATCGGCCGATCGCCCCGCCGCACTTGACGAGCGGGAGGCCGTCTCCGACCCCGCCGTTGAATTGGACCGGCGTGGGGCCTGCGGCGGTGGCGTCGCTCGACTCCCCGTCGCCGATGACTCCCGGCTCGGGGTCGCGCCGCTATCCGGGCGCGACCGACGGGCCGCCTTCCCGCCGGCCGTCGCCAAGGCCGCGCTACTTGACTGGATGGCACCCGTCGGCGTAACTGGCGCCGCCGTGGCCGCCCCACCCGCCCGTGGTGTAGCCGCCGTCGAGACCTAGGCCTTGGAGGCGGCCGTACTGGCGGGCGCCCTGCTCTTTCGAACGGTCGCCGCCGCCTGGCCGACCGACTTGGCCGCGAACGTCGTTGGTGCTTCGCCGGCTCGGACCCCCGCCGCCGCGCGGCGGCGATCCGACCGGGCCGGCGTCCCAAACGACGCCGGCGCTGCGCGCCCCGCACGTGAGGCCGCCGTCTCGTCCGGGCGCTCGACGCGCTCCGCACTTGGGGTTGTCATCTCCTCCGACGGCGCCACTCCCGGCGACCGCGAGGATGGCATGGCCGCCGCGTCCGAGTAGGAACGCGGGGAGGTCTAGGAGGATGGGGGATAGAGGGCGCGGAGGGGCGAGACTCTCAACTTGGGGGGTGGAGGGGGTATGGTAACGGCCGGAAGTCTACGGCCGCCCCGTTCGACCTCCGTCGGCCCCGCCTGCCCCGTTTTTATGAGCCCCTGTAAACTGACAGGGGCGCTCCGTCGCCTTTCGCGGCGTCGCTCCGCGCCCCCCCTGGATGAATCCTCCAGCGGGGCGCGCGTGACAGCCGCCCCAGAGGGCGGGAGCCATACCCGGCGCCCCCACAGCACGGCCTGTATGGCCCACCCCGACCACATCGCCCCCCCTGTACACTGGCACGGGCGCCCCGTCGCCTCCAGCAGCGTCGCTCCGCGCCCCCCCTGGATAAGTCCTCCAGCGGGGCGCGCGTGACAGCCGCCCCAGAGGGGGGGGGCGCCATACCCGGCGCCCCGCTGGCACGGCTTTTGTGGCCCATCCCGGCCACACAGGCCCCCCTGACACGCCCCCGTGTCCCCCGCAGGGTGACGGCGCGTGCCCCCTTGGCCCCGGCGGGCCCCTCACGATCCGGGGCGGCCACCGCCGGCGCTGATCGGGACAGCACCCGGGCCCCACTCTGGGGGGATGCCGGTTAGCCGTCCTGGTCCGCCCATTACCCTCGGGCAGGCCCTCCCCCTGGCCCTGGGCCGCCGGGACGGCGACCCCTTCAGAAGAGGGAACTGCGACGGCCGGACACCTGGCCTCCACACTCAGGGAACCAGTTCCCTCCCAGTCAAGAGGGGACACGTGGACTCGCGTCATGGGCGGTCGGATCCGGTCATTCCGAAACGGCCGCTGGCTCTCGCGAGGGAAACATGTCCTACTGACACATACTTCGAATCGTTCCGGTGGCGATACACTTGTTATCACCTCGTGGCTCACCAACCACAACCGCGATCTCTAGACTTCCCTGGGACTAGGAAATCCTCGGCCAGGCCCCCAGTTGAGGGCCTAATTTTGTGTAAATCCTACTTGGACCATTGACCAGTATTACACCGCGCCCCTGACACCGGGGCGCCGCAAGGGTGTCACGTAGCACCCTTCCCCCGCCTCTACTCAAGGCGGTCTCCGAAGCTTCGGCCGTCCTCAGCTGAGACTGGCCCCATGTGCCCTGAGGGGAGGGTCTTCTGAGGGTCCTTTGAGGGTGTCTGAGGGGGGTTTTCGAAGGGTCTGCGGGGAACGGACGGGATAAAAGGGCGAGGCGTGAGTGACACCTCGAGGCCCTCGACGCGGGAAAGTAGACTTCGGGTGACACAACTCGTGTTTGCCGCTCGGGGCTTCTTCCCCCCGTCGACGCCGTGCGTGTGTGCTCTTCGGGGTTTCTTTCCGGGCCGGGTATTCCCCGACAGGACTACCCGGAGACAAGGCCGGGCTCGCTCCCCCTCCGACAGGGTGGGGGAGGCTGGGCGTGCTGTCACAGTTACACGACGGGGACCTTGATGGCCGGCTTGTGCCACACCGTGGTCTCCCTCGGTATCTAGATCGCGCAGTGGGCCCGCGACAACCCCAGGGTCCCACCCCACAAAATGGAGGAGTTGCTCCAACTTGTGGGTCGGCGCAACGCCCGCGCCGTCCTTCTCCGCAAGACCAGAGTGGCCGCCGGTGGCGTTAGTCGCCGCCAGTAGCACCAGCGTGACCGGGACGTCTACCACGAGGAGCCGCCGGCGCAGCGCCCCCGAGGTCCGTCCGGTCACGAGGGCGGTGGACCCTTGTCGGGGCGTCGATGAACAAGGAGGATAGCGACGACGGGAGAGAAGGGACCACCCCACGGGGACTGTAGTTGTAGCCCATAGTGTAGGGTGTGACATAGCGTCGACGGTGTCGTAAGGCACGTCAGCGACCAGTAAACCCCGCGTGGGTCGTTCGCGTATCACCCACGAGAGAGTCCCTTATCCCGCGGGTCAGATCCCAATCTCACCTTACGATCCGACGTCCAACAGGTCCATACTGGTCAGCCGTCTCGTGCCGCCCCCCTCCGGGTGCCCCCATACAGTCCGGTCGACTGGGCCCGGTCCTGGGCCACGGGGAGAGCCACCGTCCCACGGTACGGCAGTGATGGTCGCCACCGCGGCCACGTGCCCCCACCAGGACACGTGACGTGGCCAAAAGTCTGCCACGATTCGAAACTTGGAAGCCACGTGTCCCCGCGTGGGAATCCCCTCAGGCGAGGAAGTCAACGACCGACCCCGTTTCTTTGACTCGTACACCCACACGCCGCATGTACTGGTGTACTTTGCGTAGGTCGAACCGGCTGGCCAACTCGAGGGTGTCCTCCTCGGGGTGATAGCCCCATCAGCCGGTCCACAAGCGTAACGTGCCGCCGTCCGCGACCTTGTTCCCCACGAAGGCCTCCCAGACAAACCCCTTGCCCGTGTGCTGGTGCCCCTCGGGGACTACGACATCTTGGGGTAAACGGAGGTTTTTCAGGAGCGTCTGCGGGTCCCCTGGCGGCCCCCGCGCGGCCGTCACGTGGTCGCTGCTCACAGTCTCCGGGTATCGGCCGATCTCCAATGAGAACGTGCCTTCCCCGCGAGTCAACACCTTGTAGGGTCCGGCCGCGCGGGTCCCGAGCTTGTACTTGCTTCGCACGTCACCATCGACTAACACCCACTCCCCCGCTCGGACTTCCTTGTTGACCGGCCTCACGCGGGCGCCGTAGCTCCTCTTGTACCGCCGCTGTGCCAGCGTGAGGGACCGTCGTACTTTGTGAATGAGGTTACGTAGCCGCGCCCGGATGACCTCGCGGATGGCTCGTGGGCTACCGTCCGTCTCCTCCGGTGTCGGGGAACCGAGCATGCGTTCCACGGAGAAGCTCCTCACCCGCTCGGGGGTATCGAGCTCGAGGGGTGCCACCCGGATGCTCTGCTGCGGCCGACTGTTGTAGGCCAGCGTCAGCATCGACACGAGCTCGTCCCATCGGTCTTGGTGATCCTCGACGTACGTCTGCAGCTTCCCCGCGATGGTTTGGTTATATCGTTCCACTTGGCCATTCGTCTACGGGTGATATGTCTGAGAGTACCGGTTGGAGATCCCGAGGAGTGAGCAGACCCCTTGGAAGAACGTAGAATGGAGCTGGGGGCCGTTGTCGGACAACACCGTCGCTGGGGGTCCGTAGGCCGCCACCCAGTAGTCCAAGAAGGCCGCCGCGATGGTCTCCGCGTCGATCCGCTTCAGGGGGATGGCTCGCGTCATCTTGTAGAAGCGGTCCACGATGACCAACAGGTGTTCGTTCCCCGCCGCGGTTCGGGGGAGGGGACCGAGCAGGTCCATGCACAAATCTGTCAGCGGCATCGTCGGGGGGAACGTCTTTAGGTAGTTTGACTTGCGTCGCTTTCCGACGCTGTTTCGCGCGCACTGCGTGCAGTTGGCCACGAAGGCGTAGACGTCCAACACCATAGACTTCCAATAGAACCACCGTCGCATCGACGTGTACATCTCGTTTTCCCCCGGGCGTCCGGCTGGCGGAGGGTAGTGCTCCCGAATCATCGCCCCGTAGCGCATGCGGGTCGGCAGGTAGACTTGCGTGGCTCCGTCCAACGGCGCCGTGCGTACTGAGAGACCGTTCGGATCCTCGCGAAACCGAGACTTTTCGTTGCTGTCCATGACCGCTCGGACCTCCTTGCAACGTCCGTCTTCCGCTCGGCCCTCGAGGAGCTCCGCGAGCGTCAGGGGGGATAGGAGCCCTCCCTTCGTCTGCGGTGGTAACTGCCACGCGGGCAGCGAGTTGGGTAGCGCCAGGCAAGGTACCGCGTCGGGTATTGCCCCGTCTTCTACCGCGGGTGTCGAGATGCGCGACATCGTGTCCGCCGCGTGGTGGGACGCACCCGGTCGCGTCTGCACGAGGTAGTCGAACTCCGCCAACCGCAGCCGCGACCGCGCCAGTCTCCCATGGGCCTCATCCATGTGTAGCATCCACTTTAGTGCTGCGTGGTCCGTGCGCACCGTGAAACGCGTCCCCTCGATGTAGGGACGGAGGAGGAGGGAGGCCCACACCACCGCGAGGCACTCCCGCTCCGTCGTGCTCTAGTTCCGCTCGGCTGCGTTGAGGGAGCGACTCCAATAGCGCACGGGTCACGTGGATTGGTCGGGTTGCTCTTGCAGCAGCACCGCCCCGACTTTCCCCACGCTCGCATCGGTGTCCAACGTGTAAGCCCCATGCCGCCGCGGTAGGGCGAGGATGGGATCCTCCGTAAATCTCCACTTGAGCTCCTCGACTGCCTCCAATGCCTCGTCCGACAGCGTCCTCCATCGGTCGGGCCGCTTGGAACTTATCATCGCGGTCAGCGGCCGTGCCACTTTGGCGTAGTCCTTGAAGAACCTCCGACAAACGTTGCACATTCCGAGGAAGCTGCGCAGGTCCTTCTTGCACCGTGGGGGAGACGCCTCCTTGGGCCCGCTGATGTTCGTATCCTGCACCTGCAGCTGCCCCCGGCCTACGATGTGGCCCAAATACTCCACCTCCTCTTAGATCCAATAGGATTTCTTAGCCTTGTGGGAGACGCCCGCGCCACGAAGTGCCGCGAATACCTCCCGGAGGTGTTTCACGTGCTCCCCCGCCGTCTGCCAGAAGACGATGATGTCGTAAAGGTACACGAGGCAACTCTTCCACTTGAGCCTCCCGAAGATCATGTCGATGGACCGTTGGAAGGTCGCTGGGGCGTTCGACAGACCAAATGGGAGGCGGATGTAGCGGTAGGCCCCCTCGTGACAGACGAAGGTCGTCTTGTCGCGATCTTCGTCCGCCACGGGGATGTGCCAATACCCCGAGTTGCAGTCGAGCGTGGAAAACACCTTGGCGTCCCCGAGGAAGTCGATACAGCCGTCCAGGCGTGCTAGCGAGTACACGTCCCGTACCTCCACCTCGTTGAGTTGCAGATAATCCACACAGAACCGCATTGTCCCGTCAGGTTTTGGGACCAGGACCACGGGGAAGGCCCACTCTGCACTCGAGGGCTCGATGAACCCGAGGTCCCGTTGCCGTGGCACCTCCTTCGCGATTCCATCCCGCGAGGCGTGGCTCGCCCTGTAATGTTGGGCCCGCCGCGGACGTGCCCCGGGGGTCACCTCGATCCGATGAGGGGTGACGTCGACCTTGCCGAGTTGCCCCGCCCACAAGGCCTTGTACTCCTCGAGGAGATCGTCTACGTCACCACGAAGGGCGTCGGGGACACCCTCCCAGTGGACTTCCGGCTTGGGATACGTCTTGTCCGGCGGGTGAGGTGGGAGTTGTCCTTGGTCGATACCCGCCTCCGCTCGGCGGTTCGTCTCGGATTCCTCGTCGGGCTTGCCAAGGGTGTCCGGCCCGATCGTCAAGACTTCCCCCGGTTCCCCCTCGTCTGAGACGACGTGAAGCGGTCCATTGTAGGCCGTCGCAGTTCCGACGACATACCCCTTGGTTAGGTGGACCGGCGCGTCCCCGGTGTTCATGAGGTAGATGGACCGCGGGGTGCCGGGGGAGAACTCCACGATGGCGTTGTGCAGCAGCACCTTCCATCGGCTCAATTGGACGGGGCGTTCCCGCACTAGGAGGACCCCCTTGACACTGCAGCACCCTTGAACCGCCTCGATGCACCGCGGGCCCACGGTTACCCCTTGTCGAGGCCGGATGGACCCGATGTGGGCCTTTGGCGTGTTCCCTCGTCGGGGGGGCGCGGGCCGCGTACTCCCCGTCCAACTGCGTACCGCCACCGTGGAGGTACCGTCGTCCCACTTGATCGTCTGTGTCGTGGGGGAGATGGTGTCCACATAGTTCCGCTGGAAGTCCCACCCGAGGATGAGCGGTACCGACAGCGCCTTTACCACGAGGAAGATATACTCCATGGCGGTCCCCCCGACATAGATGGTCAGGGATACCTCCGTGTTCACCTTGAGCAGTTGCCCCGAGGCGTCACTCACTTGGATCCGGGGGGGCGCCCGCGACGAGTACTCGGTCCACCCCTCGGGCAACATATCCGCGCGGATAAAACTGGGTCCAGCACCCGTATCGACCACCGCCCTCGTGGGGATGGGGGTCTGCCACGGTGCCAACTGGTAAGACGCTCCGATCTCAAAATTCTCCTTACGCAACAGCAACAGAGTCCCCTTGAGCCGGGGGCGGTATCGCCCACGACAACAGGGACATCGGGCAGGGACGGGCCACGTGACAGGTATCCCCGGGGAGGCAAACGTGACACGACGCGGGGCACCTGGGGAGTTGGGGCGGACAGGGGGATTTGAGCGGGATGGCGAGGCCACCCTCCTAGGCATTTCCCGCCCCGCGGCGCCCCTTCGACGGGGTTACCACGGGCGGGACGTCCCCCCCTTCCGTCTTCGTTTACTCCGCGCCGCCCAACAGGTCGTCCCACAGCAGGGCCACGACGGGGGTGCGATCCGGGGCGGCGCCCGCCCCGCCGCTCCTCTGTCGGAAGAAGGTACTCCGCGCGGCTTTCACGATTTGCCGCTGCTTGTCCGTCAGAATCTTACAATCAGGTACTCAGTGTCCGCGTGTCCAACACATGTAGCACAACGGGGGACCCGCAGGGGCCTCCCGCCGAGGGTAGGGCGCTGCCCCGACCGTACGGAACCCCGGGGTACCCGACGGAAGAACCGCGACCATGTCGTGCGTAGCAGTGTCGTCCTCCTTCCACGGGGAGTTGAGGTGGTCGACCGAGAGGCCTCGGGGCCCCGTCAACGTCTGCCCCTTCCGCGATGATCCCCCAAGGGGCCCCCGGTTGGCGAGAGCCATGACGTCCTTGTCGGCCCGATACTTCCCCGCCACGTAGATCGACAGCTGCTGGTAGCTCCGTTGCGCCGTGTTGTACACAAACGCATCCGCCCGCAGGTACTCCTGTAGGCCCTGGATCAGCTGCTGTCTTATCGTCCCTTCGAAGTGGATGTTGCCGCAAAGCTCGACGAGGCTCCGTGGGCGTGTCGCGAAGGCGTCCACCCCCTCGTTGTCCACGAGCATCGCCCGGCTAAACTTGTCCTGCGCCAACCCCAAAGCGTGCGGCTCCGCGTAGGTCGACAAAAACCAATTGACCGCCGCGGGGAAGGACCCAAGGGCTCTCTGCCCACCCCCGATGTCCGAACCCTGGAGATTCCGAGTGAACCGCGCCTCGGCGTCGCCCGCGAGGAAGTTAGGAATTAGGTACAGACCCATCCCCTCCGACACGTCGTTTTCATCGCAGGCCTTGACGAACTTTCGGAGCCACGAGAAGACCTTTAGGGGTTCCTTCCCGTTGAACATCGGGGTGCCCCCGAAGGAGAACTTCATGCTCTTGGCCGTCCGTCCCATTTTGCGAGCCTGCGACGCCCCATAGGTCGAGTGACGGTTGCGCAGACGATACGATTGGTAGTCGAGGACGCCCGCGAAGCGATCGTCCGGACACTCGAGGACCGCCAACTTTCCGGAACTCGCCTTGGTCCCCACGCGGTCGTCGTCGTCGTCAGTTGTCGTCGGTGACGGAGAGGAAGATGTAGACGACGATGACAGCGAGGGACTACGATGACGCCGTGTCTTCCCTTTTCTGCGGCCCTTCCGCGTGTCCACGGGGGAATCCCTGAGTGGGGCATCCTGAGCGGAGCCTGCTGGGCTCGCCGCGATGACACGAGAAACGTCGGCCAAAAACGACTGGCGGAACGTGGACAGCGCCGTATCCAGGTCCACCATCGCAAGATGCGTCGCCGGACCCTGACCTTGATCTGCCAATCCCGTCCGATCACCGTGACGTCGAGGAAGAAAGGTATCGGCCCCCGGTGGGACAGGTCGTGCCTTTTCGTCCACGAGGTCCGCCAATGGTCGAGGCGGAGTGAAGGGAATCTCTGATCCACCCGCGGATTCCCTGGGTGCGGCGCCCGCTGGGGTCACCGCGGATGTACCCGCCGGCTTTCCGCTAGCGGTCGCGTCCAACTTGGGGAGGTCGGGAGGCGACGCCATCGCAGTGGCCGCGCGGTAATCGACGACAGACCGACGCGGAGATCCACGTCTTCTTAACTCAACAAACCAACCAACGATCGGGGAACCGGCTAGCCGATGCGGGCGTGGCAACGGCCGGAATGCCCTGCTGCTCGACCAGAAAGTGTGGCGGTTCTAGGCACCACCACTTTGGTGCGTCTTCCAGCCGAAGTGATCTCTTGATCAGCTCGGTCCGTCGAAGGAACTGCCCAGGAAATCGACTCACAGCCCAGCCTTCCCTCAACGGGAGAAGAGGATCACGGCAAAGCCCAGGGGGGAATCGTAGTCCAAAGCACAGTTGGTTTTATAAAACGGCGATGGGGACGGCCTCCCCACTGTCAATAAACCCCTCCCCAACCCGAGCGCCACCGGCCAAAGTGGCCACCCCAAATGCCACAATCAGATAAATCCCTCCAAAGCGAAAAGCTCAAACAAGAATTAGGGGGGTTGGGAAAACAACAGGGGAAAAACCCCGCCCCCGACCAGATCCGATCTCCCTGAGATTCGGACAGGTCATTCCTTTGCTGGCCCGGATCGGGATATTTTGGGGGTGCCCCCGGGGGTGTGCCGTCCACAGCTGCGGGGCCACGCCCCTTCCAACCGCGGAACCCCCGACCGCCACACAGAGGCAAGGTATATGAGTACTGGGCCTGCATCTTTACTCATACTCAACGGTTCTGAGAATTAGAGGCGCGGCTTCGGTCTAACCGCTGCGAATTAGGATCGTGAACAGCATCAACAAAGAGCTGCGGTAAGTGACGCTGGCCTACATCCCCCAAGTTGAGGCTAAGTTTCTCGAAACTCGCAATAGCCACGAGGTGCGGGCCGAGTTGCTGCAGCGGATCTCACGATTCTTCTTCCGTACCTGTATGATTGCAAGCAGCCGCGGGGTGTGCGTACAAGTTCCCAGTGGCGCTAGCATGCGCTTCTCCGCGCGGGTCCTACAGTACGTGTGTGACCATCCGGAAGAGCGTGCCATCGTGTGTCTGAAAAGATCTAAAATCTTGCTTCCGTGCACACTGTGCATGATTGAGCGAGGCAACTAGTGTTCTGCGGCCGGTACAGCAGCCCTGAGTCGTGACGATGATGCTACGGTTAAGTTGCAGCTCGACAACGCGAGGATGGGTACCTTTTGGGGGGCGGCATCTCGGAGAGCGGAGGTTGAGATGGAGCACAGTCTCAGAAGCGTGTTACCTGCTCTAGAGGCCTGAGCGGGCATAGGGAACGGACCACGGATGCTGTATCTCTTGCTCTGGATTAACCGCCTCCTCGAGCGTTCACTTTCTATCCCTTGATCTTCTTCTTCGCGTGAGTGTGTGGGAATGGGTGTTCTCATGGACGGCGTATCGCACTCATCACGCATTCTACTTGTGATACTTGTGTTGTGCATCGATCCAAGAAGGTTTTAGCCTCACGCATCGACAAGAATGTTGCCAACAGAGTACCTCTGTACGTTCACCAAGTTGCAGAAGAAGCGAGCAACCGACGCACGCCGTCTGGCACCGCAGCAAATTCCGAGCGAGCAATGAAGTCGCGTTTTAAATATGCATCACTTAGGCACGGGCGCAGCACATCCATCCAGGTTACGTTTTATGAGCACAGTCCACGGTACTACCACAATTCGAAAGTGGGAGGGGAGGGTGCTCACTCACTGATGGACATCTATCCGCACGACAAAGTGAGCTCCTTTACACAACGGGGGGCACGGAACACGCCCCACGTCCTGTTTGATTGTTGATCGCTGTATTTATCGTGTCGGTACTTTGTCCCAGAAGAAGGGAAATACGCAATGAAGACAGGCAGCGAGTACAGGCGTGCTATAACCTTTCTTCCGTTTGCGGTTGTTGGTGTGGCCGTCTCGGGCGATGACGGTACCGACCCCACGGCACTGACCGACGCCATCTGCGAGCTGGTCGACGTGACCAATGTACTCTTTTCGGAGCGGTGTACTTGGGGCGGTTTGACGTCGGCGGAGGCGGATGTAATGGCCACCAAAGAACACACGTGGGTCGTAGACGACCACGAGGAAGTACTTGGTCCATCTCACACAACCAAGCTTCTTCGTCTGTCCGCCTACTCTCTGGACGAGTCCCGCCTGCGGGGAAACCTCTATGACGGTAACACGGCGTAAAGAGACACGCTGCACAAGGCCTAAAAATTAGCGGAAAAGGTGACCAACCACAGAAGGGGCCATTTCATCTAACAGCAGCTCCTGGCGGAGAAGGTGTACCGTACCCCCCTGGACGATGGCGCTGACAAGCCCGCGCCCTCCCCACCCGGCACCCCCTCGGATCCTGAATGTGAAAGTGAGAGCACCGACACGCGGCGGTGGAGGATACGGCGGCGGCGACAGCCTCGGCAGCGTAGATACACGCAGCAGCTTACGGCAGCTCAACTCGTGCGCATCCTCAACATACCTCGACTCGGTGCTGTGCTTGATGTCAGGGACGGGACAATGTTGGGATGTATGAAGTCCCTGTACTACGGCGACCCCGTCCGTCCGCGGCGCGGGAGGATGACCCGCACTGTGCGGGGGCAACGTAGCTTTCATGGAGAACCGTGGTTTGATTTAATGCGCTACCGGGGACCGGACGGGGAGCTGCGCGATGGCCAAGCTGCCCTAGTCACCAAGACCAGGTCAAGCGCGTGAGTGCGCCTCATCGTGCCAAGGCATGTCCGCCCACCGCGAATTTTGTGCTCACCAAGTACAAGTGTGAGCGCTTGCGGGGAAATTTGCCTGCGGGTGGGGACGCGACACGCCTCGATGCTGTCGGGGCGAAACATATAGTGCGGTGGCTGCCAGTGGAGTATGGATGGAAGGATCTGTGGGAGCGGCACTGTCTGACGGTCATGCCCGACGAGGTGCCCACCACGACTGCCGCGCTGTTAGCGGCGCGCTTTTTTGTTCACTAGTTCGTGTCAGAGCGTGCGTGAGAGAAGGGTGCGTGGGAGGCGATTGACACGGAGAATTAGAGCCAGTAAAGGTGGGTGATGTGTCCTTCTCTATGTTGAGTTTCTTTCCAAAGGTCTGTCCCTCCTTCTCCATGACACCCCACCCCCC
>Ga0209093_1000087_pt1 | contig 45674 bp, 30 predicted proteins | sample SidtaG_4_FD_187450 | JGI IMG/M metagenome (GOLD analysis project Ga0209093, IMG submission 187450) | Marine algal microbial communities from Sidmouth, United Kingdom - Sidmouth_Male1 metaG (SPAdes) (version 2) | ecosystem: Host-associated > Algae > Red algae > Unclassified | place: Sidmouth...
TGATTGTTGTCTTATCTTGTCCTGTGAGGGTCAATTACGGTAAACCCTCACTCGATGTATCTCATGGTATTTTGTTGATTTAAACTCAATACTTAGTGCTGAGGAAGGTATTGATTAAGATCAACGCTCCCTTGAGTGCTAGTTTGATTAGCATTTTGACCGACGCCGTTAAAATCACCAATTGCTGCTGCCGAGTTAGCATTATCTTGAATAGCAGTTTGAGCGTTGGGAAGATTAAAGCCAGATTTCAATTGATTTTGCGTACTAGTTTGGTTAGCATTTTGTCCGATGGTATTAAAGTTACCCACAGCAGCAGCTTCGTTAGCATTTACTTGAACTGCTGTTTGTGCGCCACCAGTGGTAGGAATACCATAAGCACCAGACTTTAATTGATTTTGGATGCTGGTTTGATTGGCATTTTGTAAAACTTGGTTGCCAGTACCGACAACAGCAGCGGAATTAGAATTAGTTTGAACGCTGGTAGATTCTCCTGCTAATGCCGTCAAAGGAGAAAGAGCGATCGCAGCAGTTAAAATGGATAGAGTGTACTTTTTCATAACTTTAGACCTCGTTTGTATAAATTTCAATGTGTTTTGTGCTTACATTTACTAATTACGACGGGTTTATTTTTTTATGCACTTCTGCCAAGAACTACTTCAATTTAATCGTTTGGTGACTTACCAAGCTACTTCTTGTAATGGGCTAAATTGCGTAGAGTACGGGTTTGTTCGAGAATATCTTCAATATCTTCCTGGGAAAGACGTTCTACATAGTTGATTTTGATTTCCTCTAACAAATCGATTAACAAGAACTCGATCTTGTTCATACTTTGTTGTGCCTGTAATTCGCTAGAAATGCTTTTACCGACGTTATCTACCAGGCTTTCTAACAGGCGATCGAATTGCTCGTCTTCAGCTAGTGCTGCTTGCAAAGCACTACTAAAGGCACTATAGGTTTGAGATACTAATTGATGGGAAAGAGAAGCAAGAGTGCGATCGCCTCCTGGCAGGAGTTTGATTCCTTGGTAGGCTGAACTATTTCTTAGAGCCTTTTCGACACTATATTCTAAAAGTGTTTCTGCTTCTGGCTGGATAGCAGGTAAAACGCGATCGGCGATTACTTTAGCCAGAATTCTAATTATTTCGGCAGTCTCATTGGTATCGTTGATATCTATGTAAGGACTTGCTGTTTGGGATAATAAGTTACTCACATCACCGTTACGAATCGAAGCCTGAACTTGATTGATGATGCGAATAATTACTACTTCGGTAACATCCTCGGCAATACCTGCTACTAATCCCTGACTGATTTGTCTTTGAATTGAACCAAGATCTATTAGTTGCGCCTGACTCAAACGCACTGTTACAGGAATTACTCTCAACCATCGCCAAAAAGGAATGATAAACAATACATCGTACCAACGCCAAAGCATGGCATCTAGCCAGCTTATTGCAGTATGTTGACGACTAATAAACCAAGTACGTCCTAAAAATTCTAAAGCAAAAAATATTCCAAAAGGGAAGTCAATGAAGCCAAAATAATCGACATATCCACCATTCTCACCGATTACCCGATAGTAGTTAGTTTCAAATAGAGGTTTGAGTTCGCGATCAAAAAATTGTAATTCTGACCCTGCTTTTCCTTGAAAATTAGCAGAAGTCCAATATTGCCAAAATGCTATCTTAGCCGAATTATCTGTATTGGCTACATGCGATCGCATTTTGTTTTTGATTCTTTCTAGATTTCCTGTTTTATTGGCTTCGGAAAACGCATCGGTTTGGATAATTTCAATACTGCGACGGCGTAAATCTCCCAGAATATTTTTGACTGAGGGTACATCCGCATCATTATTATTAGTAGCTAGTTCTTGTCTTAGCTGTTCTACCTTGTCTAAGTATTCTTCTGTATCGCGATTGGGCAAAATTCCCTTAACTACATCATACTGAGTAATAAATTCAGAGGCATTGTCGGGCAGCAAATCTAACTCGATCCCTTCATATTTAATATATGCAGACTTAATTCCCCCTACGGTAATTTGACCAGACAGCCAAAAATCTCGCAACGGTACGTAGCTAAGATCGAATGCCACCACAATTAAATTGACTACCGCTATCAATGCCATAAACTTTTCCAACCAAAGATTAGGGCGATATTTTTTGGTTTTTCTAGGGGTTCTGTTGACGTTTAACATTTAATAATTGATAGCTGATAACTGTTGATCATTCGTTGTTCAAAACGCCTCTTAGAAAAATATCTGAGATCCCTTCTGCCATTTCTTGCATGGCTTGGGGTGATGCGTCAGGATTCATAATCGTTTCTTCAGAAAAACCAGCGATCGCAAAAATTCCCAAAAAGACTTTGGCTACTATCTTGGGATTCATTTGACGATAAATTCCTTTGGACATAGCAGTTTCAAAGAAAGCCTCTGCCACATCGGTCATTTTATTAATTACTTCGGTTTGAATACTGTCCCTTAGTTCGGGATGATATTGAGCTTCGATAAAACATACCCGCATCAGATCGCCATTTTTTCGCATATTAATCATTCGACGACGCATTACTTGAGACACTGCTTTGTAACTACCCATTTCACTCAACTCTGTCAATAGATCGGTTAGTATATCAACCCATCCTGCGGTAGCGACTTCAACTAAAATAGCTTTTTTATTAGTAAAATGTCGAAACAAAGTCCCCTCTGCTACTCCTGCTGACTTTGCTAGTTCTTTGGTTGTCGTGCAATCGTAACCTTTGCGTGCAAATAGTTTCAATGCTGCCTGTAAAATTTTGGTGCGTGTATTTTCTTCTGTATGAGGAGTTGAACGCATCTCTCTCCAGGCTTGCTGAGAAAAAACTTGCATAATGATGGTAATTATTTAAGAACTATAGTGGGATTGATGATATAGCAATATTGGTCTACTGATTGAACATTTGACCGAACATGAAACATTTTGAATTCAAGTCCCCGAACACACAAATGATAAATGATAAATGACAAACGATAAATGAAATGACATCGATCGCAATATTTTTTTGCTTGTTCGTTTTTTGTTGATAAGAGTAAAATGTAACCGCCACAATAATATTATGGGTAGCTCAATTGAGATTTTGGGGATATTTGATGGGATTTAACAAATTAAAAGGATTATTGATCCAGCTTCACGATCAGTACGCTTGGCAAAAGTTACGGTGGATAACTTTAATAACAGCAGTCTGTGTTTTAGGAAATTTTTCTACTTTAGTTGCTGGGGCAGCAGCCCTAGAAAATTCATCTGATTCTTCAATTGAGCCTTATTTAAACCGAGTTAAAGCACAAATTAGCGAATTTACTCTAGACAATGGTTTAAAGTTTATTGTCCTGGAAAATCATGAAGCACCCTTAATTTCATTTGTGACTTATGCCAATGTTGGTGGTGTAGATGAACCAGACGGTAAGACTGGAGTAGCCCATTTTTTGGAACATTTGGCATTTAAAGGTACAAAACAAATTGGGACAACGAATTATCGTGCAGAAGCGAAAGTTTTAAGTAAGTTAGACCGTTTGTTTGCCGAGTTGCAACAGGCACAAGCATCAGGAGATCGAGCCGAACTCTCTAAGCTATCAGATCGCTTTGCCGCTACTCAGTCTGCTGCTAGTAAATATGTCAAGCAAAATGAATATGGCAACATTGTTGATACTGCTGGTGGAGTTGGTCTGAATGCTGCTACCTCGGCTGACTACACAAGTTATTTTTATAGTTTTCCTGCTAATAAACTAGAGTTGTGGATGTCTCTGGAGTCGGAAAGATTTCTCGAACCTGTTTTTCGTGAATTTTATAAAGAGAAACAGGTAATTCTCGAAGAAAGACGTTTGCGTACTGATAATTCTCCCATTGGAAAAATGATTGAGGAGTTTTTAGATACTGCTTACACAACTCATCCTTATAAACGCCCTGTAATTGGTTATCAAGAAGATATTGATAACCTCACGCGAGATGATGTGAGAAAGTTCTTTCAGGCTTATTATGCACCCAATAATTTAACTATAGCGATCGCAGGAGATATCGATCCTCAACAGGTTTGGGAATTAGCCAATGTTTATTTTGGACGTTTTCCAGCTCAAGCCCAGCCTTCTATTGTAGATCGACCTGAACCACCTCAAACAGAAACTAAAGAAGTCTCAGTGGAATTTCCTTCCCAGCCTTGGTATCTCGAAGGTTATCACATTCCCGCTTTAGCACATCCCGACTATCCTGTCTATGAGGTCATTTCCCAATTACTCAGCAGCGGTAGAACTTCTCGTTTATATCAGTCCTTGGTCGAAGAAAAACAGGTAGCTCTTTCTGCTCAAGGTTTTAGTGGTTTTCCTGGTGATAAATATCCCAATTTAATCTTGTTTTATGCTCTAACTGCCCCAGGCACTAGCATTGACCAATTAGCGATCGCAATACGGGCAGAAATTGATCGTCTTAAAACTGAACCTGTCAAACCGTACGAATTAGAACAAGTCAAAACTCAACTTAAGGCTGGTTTACTACGTACTCTCGACTCTAATATGGGAATGGCACGCATCCTAGCCGAATATGATGCGAAAACTGGTGATTGGCGCAATATTTTTGATGAATTAACCAAGTTAGAAGCGATCTCGCCCCAGGATATTCAACGAGTTGCTCAAACTACTTTCAGTAGCGAAAATAGAACTGTAGGACGATTACTCCCTTCTAAATAAATGTAGTGAGCTATACATAAATCCCCTGAATAAACATTAAGAAATAATAAATTTTTGTAGTTGTAATTTGTAATGTTGCGCACGTAGAATTGCTATTTTTCTACCAGTTAGCCATGAAAATCGAAAAATTAACTTTTTTTATGTTATTAAAACGAACTTTTTCAGGTTTGAATTGAGATTTTAACCGTTAATATAACGCAGCAAACTACAAGCATAATTAACAGAAAAAACTAAAACTATAGTATAAGTAAAACAGTCATATTAGGATTGAGGGGTATTGCAATAAATGTCTACGGTGATCGGAAAAATAGACGTATCAGCATTTACAGGTAATGGTTTAGATATTATTGGTACTGATGGTTTCGACAGACTCTTTGGTACTGAAGATGGCGAACTTATTGATGGTGGTGAAGGTAACGATATTATCTTTGGTAACGGTGGTGGCGATCTAATCATTGGTGGAGAAGGGAATGATACGATCAGAGCAGGAGCGGGAGGAGACAGCGTTATTGGTGGTAGTGGCAATGACATCATCTTGGGCGAAATTGGCGATGATGTTATTGAGGCAGGAAGCGGTAATGATACTATTTTTGGCGATTTTGGTGACGACTGTATTCACGGTGCAGAAGGTGACGACGTAATCAACGCTGGTGCTGGCAACGATACTATTGATGGTGGTGCTGGCAACGATACTATGCTTGGTGGTGCTGGGGCAGATGTATTTCAATTAGATATTGAAGATTTTGCTGCTGGAGAAGCTGATATTATCGGTGATTTCAGCGTAGGCGAAGATACTATTATTATTAGTGGTGCAAGTAGCGATGACATTACCATCGACCCCACTACTAACCGTATTTCTGTTGATGGTGGCATTATTACTATTGGTGGAACAAATGTATCTTCTCTAGAAATAAAAGAAAATGATGATGGGGATTACGAAATAATCTAAAGTCAGGTTAGATTTTTTGATTACAAAAATAAATTACTGAAAGTCATATTTATTTGGCTAGCAAAAGTAGTCATTTTTATAAGAGACGTAACTTTTATAAATTCTTTTAACTGAGTATTAGTCATTATTTAGACTATCTCGGTTTTTTAATGCACATAATTAAAGAGTATTAAGTTACCTTTTAACCTAAATTTGTGGACATATCTCGCATTTTTGTTTGGGTTACAAATTTGACAATTTTGTTAGCAAAAAGTTAAATACAATACATATTCAAGAATATTTTTCAGCCTCATATTTTATTTATAGATCTTCAAATAAAGTGCGATCGCTCCCCTCAAGCTTTTTAATATCTTGCACTCTAGCCAACTTGATTTGTCAGTAAGGTTGTTTATTAGTACTAACAATCTAATTAAAATAGTTGGCAAAATATCACAAAGGAAATATAAATGAGTTGGTAAATTTTTTAGGGAGTATTCTTACGTAATATGTCTTCAATTATCGATCCGATAGAAATGCCCGAATTTAGCGGTAATGGTTTAGAGATTATTGGTACAGATGGATTTAATGCCCTCAATGGAACAGGAAAGGGTGACTTTATAGATGCTATGGGTGCGGGAGATTTGATTGATGCTGGCTCAGGCAAAGACTTGATTGATGCTGGTATGGGTGACGATTTTATCCAGGCAGGTAAAGGTAAGGACACTATCTTTGGTGGTGGAGGAAAAGATCTAATCTTTGCTGGTAAAGGCTCAGATTTGATTTCTTCAGGAGAAGGTAATGACGTTATTTTTGGTGGCAAAAACAACGACCTGATTCAATCAGGAGATGGCGATGACACGATCTTTGGTGGCTCTGGAAATGACACCATCAACGGTGGACTTGGTAATGATGTCATCTTTGGCGAGTCAGGAAAAGATGTATTTGAATTTGCTGCACAAGACCTAGATCCTGATTTTATTAGTAGAGTAGGGGACTTTGAACCAGGAACAGATAATTTAGTTATCGGAGGTTTGGGGAGTGACGATAGAGTATCTTTTAACCCCGACACCGGATACATATCGTTAAATGGTGACAGCGTCATTGGCTTGGAAGATTTAGGCGACCCCGCCGATCTTAATATGGACATGAATGAATCTGGAGATTTTGAGATTATGTAATCTGTGTAAACTTAAAAATTAAGTTGGCATCGAAAGAAATCTACGCTACTTTTTTTAATCAGTAATTAGTGTAGATTTAACGTAAATTACAAAATCATATTTGTATATTGCTGAGTATTAGCTATCTTTATAGTTACTAATACTCAGTTTTTTTATAGATTAATTTTGTGGTAATCTTACAGAAGTATAAAAAACTTAAGATGAATGTTTAGATAAATGTTTGTTCTAAGTTTTACTTCTAAGTTTTACTATTTGTTATCTAGATAACAATTTGCTCAAGCTATTATTAATAATTGAATTTAGATAAAAATTGTCTTTGATTTGACAGCGGTTCTCGTATTAATAAGATACACCTCGGTTCTGTTTGGGACTGGTGAGGTGGTGAGGTGGTGACGAAACTCTGGCATTGCCTAATCCCTAATCCCTAATCCCTAAAATCAATAAATTTTGTACCTCACGCAAATGAGAACCGCTATATAAGTATCACAATTTTTCTTTCGGTGGAAAAAACAAACTGTGGATATTTCTGACTTAAATATCATCTCTACTAAGACTAATATTAATAATATTGATGTGAACAACTTAAATTCTGCTGATTCAAAAACAAGTGATTTAGTAGTTTTACCTAGTTTAGAAATGTCTCCTTCAGGAGATTTGGTTTTACCAGAAAGCTTATCAGTGGCTCAAGTATATATTGCTCAAGCATTAGCTTTTTTTGAAGCGAAACAGTGGGATAAAAGTATCTCAGCTTGTCAAGAAGCTTTGAGAATCTGTTCTAGTATGAGTGGAGCCTACAAAATATGGGGGAACTGTTTACAAAGAAAAGGCAATAGCGCAGAGGCAATTGGTATTTATGCCAAAGCCTTAGAGTTACAGCCCAATATGGCAGAGATATATTGCAATTTAGGCAGTATCTATGCAAAAGGGAAAAAATGGACACAGGCGATCAAACACTACCAAAAATCAATTATTATCGAACCCAATACTGCTGCACCCTATCGTAATCTGGCTAAGGTGTGGGATAAATTGGGGGAATATGATAAATCAGAAGAATGTTTTTTAAAGGCTTTAGAGATTAAACCCGAATTGATACCAGCCAAAAGCCATTTTGAACTAGCACACAATTTAACTCAAGAAAAAAGACTAGATCGAGCGATCGCCTGTTACAAGCAGTGTATACAGCTAGAGCCAAAATTCCTTAATGCCTACGTCAGACTGGCACAAATTTTGGAGCAAACAGGCGATAAAGATGAAGCAATACATTATTATAAAAAATTAGCTCACTTACAGACTCAAAACAACCAAATCAACGAAGAATCTAGATCGAGGAGACAAATTCGCAGTTTATTGAGAGGCAAAATTACCACCACCCCTCTTGAGAGATCGCTTCAACCAACTAGCCAACTCCAAAGTAAAGATGGACAAGTCTTACTTCAACCATCGGCAGGATCAAAATCTCAACTTGGGCAGCAAACTAATAGGCGTTTAACAGCGTTGACTCCCTCAGATCGGCAGTCAAACACCCAAGATAAAATTACTCAATATCGCCAACAGATCAAACGACAGCCAAATTCGACCTCAGCTTACATTGAATTAGGTAATCTTTACTTTTTAGATCGACAATGGCAAAATGCGATCGCCTGCTACCAACAGGCAGTTAAACTAGCTCCCCAGCAAGCTAAGTACCATATTAATTTGGGCAAAGCTTTGTCAAAAGCAGGGGATAATATTAAAGCAAATCAGGCTTTTTATCAGGGTTTTAGTCTCAAGCCAAAACAGGTTTCAGCGCTCAACCATCTCAAATTAGGTAATAAACTATTAGAACAAAGACAAGCAAAGTTAGCTATTTCTTGTTATCGTCGGGCGATTTCTCTTCAGCCAGACTTAATTGAAACCTACTGGCAGCTAGGTAAAATTTTTCAGAGTGGGGGCAAACATCATAGGGCAATTTCTTGCTATCAACAAGCGTTGAAAGTAGACCCCAAACAACCTAATAGTTATTTTTTGTTGGGTAACGTTTTAACTCAAGTCAAACAGTGGCAACCCGCATTAGAATGCTACCAAAAAGCAGCAAATCTCGAACCAAATAACGCAGATATCCAGCACAATTTAGGCGAAGCTTTATCTCAGTCACAAAAGTGGCTTGATGCTAGCCAAAGCTATCGTAAAGCGATCGCGATTAACCCGAATAACTCTTGGACGCACAATAATTTGGGTAATGCACTCTTAAAGCTGAGTCAATACCCAGAAGCCGCCGATAGTTTTCGTCGAGCTATTAAGCTCAAGCCAGATTTTGTTTGGTCGCACTATAACTTAGGCGAAGCTTTAGCTCAATTGGAACAGTGGGATGAAGCTTTAGCTTGTTATCAACACGCCAGAAGTTTAGATCCCGACTTACCCCAGATTAAAAATAAGATTGGCGCAATTTTATATCAGCGCAGCAAGCGATCGCAACAAGAAGCATTATCTTTTTGTCTGGAGCAACTAGAGCAAGAACCCGATAACATTGAGCTATATCATCAAGCAATTTCCTTAGATCGCAAAAACCATCAACTTTATTTAGGCTTGGGTAAAGCTTTGCTCAAGCAGAAGCAGCTAGATGAAGCAATTTCCATTTTTCAAATAGGTTTAAAACTACAACCCAAAAATTTGGAATTGGCATCGGGATTAAGCGAAGCGATTTTAATCAAAAATCCTCAAATCGATCTGCAAGACGTTGCTCAAAGAATTGAAGAAAACACCAATATTGCATCGTTTACGTTTGATAGTGAAGCTCGAAATCAAGATGAACATGAAGAACGTTCTGCCATAGATAGATATGCATTAGCCATACCAGAACATCAATCGCCCTGTGTCTCAATCATTATTCCCGTATACAACCAAATCGCCTACACATTTGGGTGTCTGCGATCGATAGTCAAACATACTCATCCTGATTTACCCATTGAAGTTATCGTAGTTAATGACTGTTCTACAGACAACACCGTCGGCATTTTAAACCAAGTCAAAGGACTAAAACGGATTGATAACGAATCAAACCAAGGCTTCTTACTGTCTTGCAACCGAGGTATTGCCCAAGCTTCAGGAGAATACATTTATTTTCTTAACAACGATACCGAATTACGCCCAGGAACAATCTCTCATCTTCTAAGGGTACTACAACAAGATCCTGGTGTTGGTGCAGTCGGCTCAAAACTAATTTACCCTGATGGTAGCCTCCAAGAAGCAGGGGGGATTATCTTTGCCGATGGCTCAGGATGGAACTATGGTAGACAAGACAATGCCAAAGCTCCCTGTTACAACTATCTTCGTTCTGTAGACTACTGTTCGGGAGCTAGTTTGATGGTTAGAAAATCCTCTCTGGCTGCATTATCTGGCTTTGATGAAAATTTTGCTCCCGCCTACTACGAAGATACCGATCTTTGTTTTGCCCTCCGTCATCGTCTGGGACTAAAAGTAATGTATCAGCCCAAATCCGAGGTAATCCATTATGAAGGAGTCAGCTGTGGAACAGATTTGAGTAGCGGCATCAAACGCTATCAATCAATTAACCTCAAGAAGTTTGTCAGCAAATGGCAAGAACAACTGGCAACATATCCAGTTAATAGAGGTGGTCTTGAAGGAATAGTCGCAGCCAGTAGAGGACATCTAAGTAAAGACCAAAAAACTATCTTAGTTGTAGACGTCTATGCCCCCTGTTATGACCGAGAATCAGGAGCTAGAAGAATTTGGCAGCTATTGCAGATCTTCAAAGAGCTAGGCTACCACGTTATTTTTGTGCCAGATAATGGAGTAAAAGAGCAGCCCTATGTAGACCAACTACAAGAATTAGAAATTGAAGTAGTATATACCGAGTCAGGATACGGCACCGAAATCCAAGAACAATTAAAAGAGTTATTGCCCCTAGTAAATATAGCCTGGATCTGTCGTCCTCAACTGTATGAAAAATACGCGGACACGATACGTCAGTATGACAATATTAGATTGATTTATGACACGGTGGATTTACATTATCTGCGACTGAAACGCGAGACAGAACTAATTAATAATAACAATATTGATAGTATGCGCGAATGGATACGAATGCAGTCGCGAGAGTTAAAGGCTGCCCATGAAGCAGATTTAACCATTACTATTACCGATAGCGAGGGAGAAATATTACAAGAGCAACAGGTTGATAACTTGGCGGTTGTGCCTAATATTCATTCGGTGTATCAAGGAGAAAAGCCTAGTTTCAAAAAGAGAAAAGGATTGCTATTTATTGGTAGTTATAATCATCCTCCAAACGTTGATGCGGTGCAGTGGCTAGTCAAAGAAATTATGCCGATAGTATGGCAACAAATACCCGAATTAACAATTACTTTACTCGGTAGTAATGTGAAAGAGGAAGTAATAGCTTTAGAATCAGATTCTAGGGTTAAGGTAACAGGATATATCGAAGATATAACTCCTTATTTTCTTCACAGTCGGGTATTTGTATCGCCCCTACGCTACGGTGCGGGCATGAAGGGCAAAATTGGTCAGAGTTTGGAATATGGCTTACCCATCGTATCTACAAATATTGGTATTGAGGGAATGAATTTAACTCACGAAACAAACGTTTTAGAAGCCAATTACAATGTTGATTTTGCCGAGCAAACAATTAGGTTATATCAAGATGAAAACTTATGGCATAAATTAGCCAATAATAGTCATGATGCGATCGCTTTTTTGACTCCGAAAAAAATACAACAAAAATTGAGCAGTTTGTTAAGTAATTTAATAGCTCAAAAATAAAAAAATAAACTTGAGTCTGAAATATTTAAAAAAGGCATTGTTCTCATCAATAATTTAAGTACAAAATTATTTATTAGACCATAGATATGGTATCAATTAAGTCATACCAAAACGGTAAAGAATCAGAAAAAATTGCCAAATTTTCTTCCACAAAATGGTTGACAAATCAAGCAGTCAAAAAACATAAGGAAGGAAACGTAGAACAAGCGATCGCTTTTTATTTAGAAGCAATTGAATCAAAAACCCCTCAACCAGCTTGGTTATACGGTAACCTAATTACTTTGCTAGCTCAACAAGAACGTTTTGCAGAAGGATTGATGTTTGGGGAAGAAGCTTCGGTTATCCACCCAAAATCTGATGAAGTTTGTCGAGCTTTAGGAATACTCTATCAAAAGCAGGCAGACCTTTCTAACTGTATTGTTTATTACCAACAGGCGATCTCGTCTAACCCTCAGCAGCCAGACTGGTTATATTGCAATTTAGCTAAACAATTACTACAAAAAGAACAAGTTGAAGAAGCGTTAGAAGTTGCATCTCAAGGAATTCAACTATACCCTAGTTTTCATCCTCTACATTATGTGTTGGGCAATACTTTAGAAGATTTAGGGCGATGGGAACAAGCGATCTTATCCTATCAACGGGTACAACAATTAAATCCCAATTGGCTTGAAGCAGAACAAAAACTTAATCATGCTATATCTTGCAAAAAGAAAGCAGAAAAGCTGGTCGATCTCCAGATTCATCTACAACCATTAAAGTCAGAATTAGAATCAGCTCATACAGACAAATCTGCCTCTTCAGCAGACTATCTATCTTTAGGAGATAAATATTTTGACTCAAAAATGTGGCATGAAGCGGAATTGGCTTATACAAAAGCATCCAGTTTAAATCCTAGTCAAATTTGGAGTTTTTACAATCTAGGGCGAGTTTTAACTAAGCAAAATAAAATTACTCAAGCAATTACCACTTATTACAAAGTAATCGAAACAAATCCTAACTTTCCTGATGTATATCATACTATTGGCAATCTTTTGTATGAACAAAGAAGATGGCAAGAAGCAAAGCAAGCTTATTTAAAGGCAGTTGAGTTTCATCCTAAGGTTGCTTGGTATCAATATAATTTGGGCAGAACATTATTAAAGTTAAACGAGAACGAGAATGCTGTTTGTGCTTATTTATGTGCGATCAACATCGATCCCGATTTTATTTTGGCATATCCTACATTAATTCAACTACTAGACAACCAAAGATCTTGGGAACAATTGCTCGACGTTTGTCAGCAGTCTTTAAATAATAATCCAGGCTGGAAAGAAGCCTATATTTATTTAGGAAAAGCTCAAAACAAATTAGCAAAATATGATGAAGCAATTAACACTTACTACAGTGCAAGTGATCTTTTTTCTGCAAAATACGAAGTGTATGAAGGACTAGGAGATGCTTACCGTCATAAATATAATGCGGAGAATTCAAACTCAGAGTTACGTATAAATTTTCGAGAAAGTGCGATCGATAACTATAAGCGAGTCATAAATATTAATTCCCAGTATGTTGGTGCATATCACAAAATATTAGCTCTTGATTCGAGAAATGCTAATATGTATGCAAAATTGGCAAAAGTATTAGAAACGGAAGATAATTTAGATGGTGCAATTCAGTTTTATCAAATAGCCAGAACTATCTGCCCTGATAATTTAGATTTTTCTTTACAACTTTATAGACCTATTGAGCAGAAAAACAAACATTTATCTCAGAACATTCAAGCAAAAAATGTTATTGATCTTGAACTTCTACGACAGAAGCTGATTCTGAGACAGGATTTGCAGCCAGTAGTTTCTATCATTATTCCCGTCTACAATAAAATTGGTTATACACTTAACTGCTTAAGATCTATTCAAAAAAACGTTAGTGAAAATGTTGCGATCGAAGTTCTAGTAATTGACGATGGTTCTAACGATGAAACAGAAGAAATTGCCAAACAAATTACTGGATTAAAATACCTAAAAAATTGCCAAAATATGGGTTTTATCAACTCATGTAATCATGGTGCATCTCAAGCCAAGGGAAAGTACTTATGTTTCCTCAATAACGATACAGAAGTATGCCTTAATTGGTTAGAGAGTATGGTTGAAACCATTGAGCAAGATAAAACCGTTGGTATAGTAGGTTCAAAATTAGTCTATCCCAACGGTATGTTACAAGAAGCAGGGGGAGTAATTTGGAGCAACGGTGAGGGCTGGAATTACGGACGAATGGGCAATCCGCAAGCTCCCGAGTTTAATTATTTGAGGGAAGTAGATTACTGTTCTGGAGCTAGCTTGTTAGTAAAAAAAGAAATTTTTGACAGCTTAGATGGGTTTGAAAAAGACTTTGTTCCTGCTTATTATGAAGATACAGATTTGTGTTTTGCTATTCGCAATCAGTTAAATTTAAAGGTAATTTATCAACCAAAATCTCAGATAGTTCATTATGAAGGTATATCTTCTGGTACTTCCACAACTAGTGGAGTTAAAAAATATCAAGCTATTAATTCGGTAAAGTTTACTAAAAAATGGCAGCAAGCCTTATCTAATCACTGTAAACCAGGTGATCCTCTCAATCCTTTGATTGCTCCTAGAAGTTTTAGTGGACAAAAGAAAGTTTTAATAATTGAACACGATTTACCTTTTCATGATATGGAATCGGGATATCGTCGAATTTTTGAGATTATCAAAATCCTGAATAAAATCAACTGTCATGTTATTTATGCTCCCGATAAAGGAAAACCCGAACAGCCATACACTTCGCAACTTCAGAATATGGGAGTTGAGGTTCTCTATCGAAATTCAAGCTATCAAGCAAGTATTGAAGACCAAATTATCAAAGTTTTGCCCATAGTAGATATTGCCTGGATTTGCCGTCCCGATCTTAATCAAAAATATGCTTGGTTAGTTAGACATTACAATCCTCAAGCTAAAGTTTTTTATGACACCATAGACTTACACTACGTGAGGTTGAAAAGGGCTTGGGAGTTATTGAGTGAAGATTCACCAGAAAGACAGTCTTTGGAAAAAGAATGGAGAGGAATGCAAAAGCATGAGCTGCACATGGCACAGCAAGCTGATGTTACTCTCACTGTTACTTCTGTAGAAAAAGATGCTTTAAAAGAGCAAAAGATCGATAGCGTGGAAGTTATTCCTAATATACACCAGCTCTATGATGGCAAAACTCTTACTTTTGCCGAGCGTTCAGGAATATTATTCATCGGCGGCTACAAGCACATACCCAATATAGACTGTGTTGAATGGCTTTGTAACTCGATTATGCCTCTTGTATGGCAAACTTTACCCAACTTAAAAGTAACTTTACTAGGCAGTCATCCTACTGAAGTAGTTAAACAGCTAACTAGTAAGAGAGTGAACGTCACTGGATACATTAAAGACGTTACTCCTTATTTTCTAAGTCACAGAGTGTTTGTTTCCCCTTTGCGTTTTGGTGCGGGGATGAAAGGTAAAATTGGGCAAAGTTTGGAGTATGGCTTACCCGTAATTTCTACTAAAGTAGGAGTAGAAGGAATGGGATTAGTACACGAGCGCAACGTTTTGATTGCTGATCAAGAGCAGTACTTTGCAGAGCAAATTATTCGCCTTCATAGCGATCAACAATTATGGCAACATTTAGCTGCTCATTCTCAACAGTCAATGTTGCCTTACACTGCTCAATATGTGCAAAGTATTTTGTCTAATTTAATAGATCCAGAATCAACTTAAAAGTCATGAGTTATTTAGAAAGAGAGAAAAAAGAAATCGAAAGATACAAAAAAAACATTAATGTGCACAATTTACCCAAGTCCACACAGTATATTAATAACCAATATTTGATGAAGCATTTGTGGCATATAACTGGGTATACTGAATACAAAGTTTTTTTTGCTTCTGAAATAAAAAAATATGCTGCAAAAACCGAAGGAACTATTCGTATTGCTTCTATAGGGGCTGGTAACTGCGATCATGAAAATCATCTTACTCGATTGGTTGGCTTGGGTTCAAAAGTAGTATTTGACTGTTATGAGTTAAATCCTGCAATGATTCAACGAGGAAAAGAAAATGCTAAAAAAGCAGGAATCGAAATGCGTTTTTTTCAGCAAAATTTTAATCAAATTAACTTTCGAGAAAATTACGATGTTTTTTTTGCTCATCATGTATTACATCATGTTGAGAATTTAGAAGGTCTTTTTAAGGCTATTGCTCAGGCAGGCAAACCTGGATACTTGTTTTTGATAAATGACATGATTGGTCGAAATGGTCATATGGCATGGCCTAAAGCATATTCTTACATAACATCTTTGTGGAGTTCATTACCAGAAAGGTTAAAATGGAACGCTCATATGCAGCGACTTGATATAGAACTCCCCAATTACGATCAAAGTGGAGGAGGAACTAGTTTTGAAGGTATTAGAACTCAGGATATTCTCCCTCTACTAGATGAAAATTTTCAGTTTGAGTATTTTATACCTTTTTACTCATACATAAATTTCATCATCAATAGATGGTTCGGTCATAACTATAATGTCAATCCTGACGATCCTGATAATGATATTGCTCTTATCGATCATCTTTGGTATTTAGATGAGCTTTTCTTAAAAATGAAGTATCTTCCACCAACTCAGATGTTTGCAAAAATTGTAGATCCACAAGTAAAGAATGTAGAGTTGAAAACTTCAATTTATAATTCAGTTACTGAAGCCACATATCAAAACTTTTTAAAATAGTGCTTTCAATATTCACAAACAACATACCTTAAGCTGATATGCCTAAAACAGTTTCAAAACCCAACACCAAACTAATACTTTCCCAGCCGATACCTCCTCTTTTTTCACCTGAGAAAAAAATAGCATTATTTTTCTCGGCAAAATCAGGATGCACTTTTGCGGTTAAATGGTTTTTTTTTCAAACTGGTTTTTTAGAGGTAGCTCAGTTTTACAGTGATTGGATTCATGATTTTAGGATAAATGTGTTTTATAAGTCATCCCAATACAAAAGAAATTTACAAAATATTCTTAACCAGGATACGAAAATAATCAAAGTAGTTCGTAACCCTTATACAAGAGTAGTTAGTTCGTATCTTCACGCCATTAGATATGGATATGAAAATCATAGTTTAAGTAAGTTTTTTAATCGACAAATAGATCGCGATAATGGTCTTTCCTTTAGAGATTATCTAAGTTATTTGGAAACTCAAAATTTATGGCAATGTAATGTTCATCATAGAGTACAGGTGCATGCTGCTGAAAAACGTGGATTGGTTACACCAGATTATATTATTAAGCTTGAAAATAGCTTTGAGGATTTTAGAAAAGTTGAATTAGATTTGAATTTAAATGATAGTAATTTACTGAACTTTAGAAAATCAATACACAACACAAGTAGAATAGAAAAATCAACTTTTTGTGGAGATCGACAATTTTGTTTAAGTAAACAACCAAAAGCTTTTCCACCCTCCAAAAATTTTTTCAATCAAGAATTGACTCAAAAAGTTGGTAAACTATATGCAATAGACTTTAAAACGTACAATTACGATCAGAGTATTTTAGACTTAAATTAAACTATAAATATTTTAGCCAAAAACTAAATTATCAAAACTATTAAAGTTTAATTAAAAAATATTTCCCTATTCTGAATTTAGGTTCTTTCAGTCTATTGCTTAAAAAACTAATAGACTATATTGTCAACTATCAAATAAACTTGAGTTACTTATTGAGATCTTTTTTCTCGCTTTTTTAAAGTAGCTTGATATAACTCCATATCGCTAGCGTTGATATCTGCTAACTTATTCCAAGTATCTTGATATTTTGGTGATTCTTTAAATTGCTGATAAGCTTCTAATGGGTTAGGATTTTTGTTGCTTAAAGGAATTTTCGGAAATCCCAATAATTCACTTATTTGATTGAAATCTTCCTCAAAATGTTCTTGTATACCAATGAAAAAAAAGTTGGAAATATCAATATCTATGTATAAGTTAGAGATATGGTTTTTAATTTCAGGGATCATAGCAAAATCAATCAGCCCAATGTTATTTTCAATTACATAACGGTGTAAACTACCAGCTCTTTTGGAAATTGGAATATGTTGCCAGTAAAAATAATGGGAAATAAGACGTTCTACCGGATTTCTAATCCAAGCGATTAGTTTTACTGAACTGGGAAGATCTTTATATTTTGAAGCGGGAAAATGTCCATGTACAGCTCTAATTTCAGGTTTTATTTCCAGAGCAGGATCGTTCCAAGCATAGTCAAAAAAAACTTGTTCGACTCCATAAACTTGTTGCAAGACATTACCAAAGGTTGTACCTGCTGTTTTGGGGACATGGACAGAAACAACTTTCAGGTTTTGCGGTGTGTTTTTTGGCATATTTTTCTTAAAATATAGTATGTATAGTAAAAAGAGATGTTTTTCATCCTAACTACTAGATTTAACCTGAAAAGCATCTCTCAAAACTTATAAATTACGTTTTTGTGATTTATCAAAAATTTTTGCTAAATAAAATTTGATGTTGCACTAAATATTTATTTCAATTTGATTTATTAGTATACGTGGTTTTTGATAAAAGCAATCCATTCTTCATCATTGATTAATGAGTAAGCATCAAAACTAATTTTGCTGTTTTCGATCTTTGATAAGCTAGAAAATTTATCGATCCAATCTAGTAATAATTCTGTGGGTAGTAATTCTGTATTTACATTAGAGGAGTTTTTGAGTAAAGATATGGTTTTGTGCAAGTCTTTATTTTGATATGCACACCAAGCCTTTTTAACAATGATTTCGTACTCAAATTTGTTTTTTTCCTGAATTTCTTGATTATTACCTTCTGTTAGGTTTAGTTCAATTTCTAGAAACTTTTCTACCTTGTCTAATTGTTTTTTTAGACTATGTATCTCTTGCTTTTTATGAGTTGTTTTGGGGATTTGCTGCTGTAGATCTGCAACTAAATCTAGAAGTTGCTTTAGTTCGGATTCCATCAGTTTCTGAGTTCCGCTTCTAAATACTTTTTCAACTTCAGGATCATTGATTTTATATTGAGAACTATAGAGCATTTTTCCTCGTAGCATTTGATTATCTATAGCATTTTTCAAACCTAAGTTTTTATGAGAGGCTTGATTTGGATGTACTCTGAATCTTACTAGTTTGCGATCGCAAAAACCCAATTTATAGTTACACATGATGCGAAACCACATGTCCATATCTAGAGTTTGATGTAGCTCCTCATCAAATAGACCTATTTCATCAAATACAGACTTTCTAATTAGTACTGTGCTAGGTTCTCCCACTTTGTTTAAAGGAGATTTGGAAAATTGAGGATCGCATAATAATTCAGTTCCCCACTGCACTTGTTTTAAATTAGACCAAAAAGTGTGAATGTCTTGTCCATATTCGTGTACTTGAATACATCCGCGATCGTTTTCCGCACCTTGAGCCAGAAAAACTTCTCTCGGAGAAAATACTAAACCAATTTTATCATCTGTCTCTGCTAAATGTACCATTTGATTAATACATTCAGGATACATTAAGTCATCTTGAAAAATAAACTTGATGTATTTACCATTTGATTTGGCAATAGAAAAATTCCAGTTTCCTGCTATGCCATATTGTTCATGTTCAAGTATAGAGAATTTGACAGGAGAAATTGCTTGATATTTTCGGCTTATTTCTATAGTTTTATCTTGAGAATTATCATCGGAAATAATAATTTCTAAATTCTTATAGGATTGAGAAAATACACTTTCAATAGTCTCACGAAGGTATTCGGCTCCATTGTATGTAGGGATACAAACGCTGACTAATGGCAAGTTTGAGAGTTGACTATCTGTCATCTTAAATAACTAAACTGACTTTAATCAATGGATATAATCTATTTTAGATTATATTTATATTGAGCGATTAACTTTAAAATAATCTGCATAATAGAAAAACTTACCATCATGTCTAGCAACGAATCAGCAGTCAGTAAAGCTAATAATGCTCTAATTCAGGCAAAAACCTATTTAGATCGGGCTAATAAGCTGAAGGAACAAGGGATATTAGCAGAGTCAGTTACCTGTTACGAAAAAGCGATCGCCATTAAACCAGATTACGTCCAAGCATTAATTCCTCTAGGTGAAATACATCAAAAACAAAAAAGATGGCGCGAAGCAACTAAATATTATCGTCGAGTAGTAAGTTTGCAACCTAATCGTCATGGCATATATCTCAAGCTAGCCAGAGTATTAGAACAGCAAAAAAAAATATATGGCGCGATCGCAGCTTACACAGAAGCAATTGAACTAAAGCCCGACTTAGGTGCTGGAATTTATCGAAATTATGGAGATTTATTACTACAGGTAAATGATCGCAATCCAGATGCGATGGTAGCTTATAGAAAAGCAGCAGAAATTAAGCAAGATTGGGGTGCAGGTTTTTATAATAAATTTGCTAATCTTTTAGAAAAACAAGGAAATCTAGAGGAATCAACTACATATTACTTGAAAGCTCTAAGTCTACAAGGAGATAATCCCCGACAATACCTGAGCGTGGGTAATATTTATTCCAAACAAGGATTACTTAAAGAAGCTGCGGGAAATTACCAAAGAGCATTAGAATTAAATCCCAACTTTAGCGGTACTTACAAAAGATTGGGAGACTTACTCAAACAAAAGAATCAGTTGGATGATGCCATTAAGTGTTATAAAAAAGCTTTAGAAATTAAACCAGACTTTAAAGGTGCTTATCGTTCTTTGGGCAATGTATTGATGGAACAGGGTAAGCAATCGCAAGCCCAACAATGTTATCAATTAGCTAGTTAATGTACCAAGTAAAGAGCGATCGCGTTTTTTCAAAGATCACAAAGTGCGATCGCCTTAATAATTAGCAAGCGGAGAGAATATTGGGAATAAGTCACTTTTGTAAGAACAAAGATATTACGAGATATCGATTTTACGATCAAAACATAATCGACTAAACCGAACTCCAGATATTTTAGGGAAGGCTCAAAGCAAAAGTCTTTGAACTAAATGAGTTAAGTTTCTTCTTTAGAAAAAATTGCACCCCGTTCTCTTAAATCTCTTCTTTGCATTATTTTCATTTTTCCAGTTCTGTAAGAGAATTTCGCATTTTTTACTTTAGCTTCGTTTAAATTGATTCCTCGAATAACGGTATCCTTTAAATTAGCCCCTTCTAGATTGGCGTTCGCTAAATTAGTATTTAATAGATTAGCTCCCCTTAGGTTGGCTCCGCTTAAATTAGCTCTTTCTAAATTAGCTCTTTCTAAATTAGCTTTCTTAAGATTACCTTCTTTTAAATTGACTTCTTGAAGATTAACTTCTTGTAATTTAGTTTCCTCCAGATTAGCCCCTTTAAGATTAGCCCCTTTAAGATTAGCTCTTTGGAGATCGGCTCTTCTCAAATCGGCATTTTTCAGATAAGATCCTTGAAAATTCGCCATGTATAAATGTGTATGGCTGAGAATAGTATCCTTAAGGTATGCGTTACTTAGATCTACTAGATAAAGATCTTCTCCGCTTAGATTGGCTCCTTTTAGATAAATTCCTGCTAAATCTTTTGTGATAAAGTAATCCTTTCTAGTTTTACTATCAAATATACGCACTCCCTCAAGATCGTCTCCTACGAGGTTGGCATCCTTAAGATTGGCTCGATCAAATTTAGCTCCTTCCAGACAAGCATTCTTGAGGTAGGTATATTTTAAATTAGTTTCTTTGAGATTGGCATCTTTGAGATTGGCATTTTTGAGATTAGCTCCAAATAGATTAGCCCCTTTAAGATTAGCTCCCTCAAGATCGACACCTTTGAGATTGGCATCTTCAAGATTTACTCCCCACAGATTAGCTCCAAATAGAATGGCATTTTTGAGATTAGCTTCTTCGAGATTAGCCTCTGCTAAATTGACTCCTGCAAGATCGACTCCTTGTAAATCGATTCTTTCGAGATTAGCTTTTGAGAGATCGACTCCTTGTAAATCGACTCCTTGTAAAGAAGATAATTCATTTAAATTAACTCCACTTAGATTAGCTCCCCCTAGCTCAGCTCTTGATAAACAAGTATTTTTTAAATTAGCCCTTCCTAAATTGGCATGTTTAAGATAGGCACCCTCAAGATCAGCTGCTGATAAATTAGCTCCTTCAAGATTGACTCCTTCGAGATAAGCTTCATACAAATCTGCTCTACTTAGATTGCTTCTTCCTAAGTTGACTTGCTCTAAAATGACTCCACTGAGATTAGTATCGCTTAGATCGATATTAGAAAGGTCATTTTCAATTATGCCGTTCCTGATTTGTTCGACTAATTTCCATTTACTGCTAAAACTTACTTCTGTTAAATCGAGATCGTAGATTTCCTGCTGTAGCTCTTCATTCTTTACTTTACATATTTCTTGGCAAGGCAATTTCAACTCCCGACATATTTGCTGAAAAGTTTCTAGCTGTATGGGTTTGCCATCAAAAAAGTCGCAAAGAGAAATGATAGAGACATAACTAATCTCTGCATATTTAGAAATGTCATACACATAGCCCAACACTGCATAACGAGGAACAGTTTTATAACCTTTTCTAATCATGGCTCGTTCGGCTCTTTCAATCCCTTCTTTCGTTGAAAGTACTTGAAATTCCTGATTATTAAACATCTTCTATTATTTGATCATCATTTAACAATTGGACTTTAAACAAAATAAAAAAGAATTTGCGGACAAAGTCCAAGAAGAAGGGACAAGTCTCTTGATTAATGTTTTGAATCATAGAAATATTTGTGTCTACGATCGCCAATCTACGAGACTTAGAGCTAAAGCTCAATTCAGAGTAAAATTTTCGTTTAGATCGAGCAACTTATAGCCAGTTCATCGAGCGATCGAGAACTATTGTGGCGAATAATAAGCTCAAAGCCTTTTTATTTACGCTATTACGCTAACCTATTGAGAGTTAATGCTGAGGGGCGATTATCATAATTTAGTTGGACTCTATTTTTGGTTTTATCTGTTGGGGATATAGTTGGTTTTGTATTCTGATCTTGTGCTTGTTGTCTTATCTGTTCAATATCCATGATAATTGGCTATCATTTTCTTAACTGCGATCGCTATAAACTTATTACTTGTTACTGTCTTAACTTAACTTTGTACGGCTATACCAGTTGCTTCGATGACAAAAGAAACAAAGCAGACTATAACGGTGAGAACATAACTTAATTAAGGCGCAAAAGCGATTTGAGATCAACAACCAAGGTTGATCAATATTTTTTTGAGAAGTCATTAATTAATTAGTCTAAAAAACATCGATCTGCTGTGGAGACAAAATCATCCGTATCGCTGCAAAACACTGCTGAGTGGTTGACAAATCAGGCAGTAGCCAATCATAAACAAGGTCAATTAGAAGAAGCGATCGCCTATTATTTAGAACTAATCGAATTAGACGATAATCAACCTTCATGGGTATATGGTAACGTAATTAGTCTGCTCGCCAAAGTTGATGGTTTTAGTGAAGATGAAGATATCGATCTAGAACAAAAAGCGATCGCGATGCATCCCAAATCTGATGAAGTATATCGAGCCTTGGGCATATTATACGAGAAGCAAGTAGGTAGTTTGGACTGTATCGATCTCTACCAAAAAGCGATCGCTCTTAATTCCCAACAACCAGATTGGCTGTACTGTAATTTAGCCAAGCAATTATTACAAAATAATCGTATCGAAGCAGCTGATAAAATTGCTCGTCAGGGTACGCAACTATATCCCAATTTTCATCCTCTACATTACGTTTTGGGTAATGCTTTGACAGAGTTAGAGCAGTGGTCAGAGGCAATTTTATCCTATCAACGGGTACAGCAGCTAAATCCTGACTGGGAAGAAGTTCAGCAAAAGCTAAACCAAGCAGTTTATCGCAAGAGTAAAGCCGAAAGATTAATTCACCATCAGCAAGATCTAGCAAAATCAGCTACTTCAGCACTCCAACCAAAAACCAAGCTAACAGTTGAAGATCTTGAGCCTATTTCTCCAACTATTACTGAGCAAACGTCGAATTTAGATTATATGTTTGCTCAACTACAGAAGCATCAATTATCTATTGCCAACTGTCATCAGATATGGCAAGATTTTGCAGGAGCTAAAGTTGAACTTGACTATGGCTGTTGGTTATCTCCTAGTATGTTGTATTTGGAAGCAACGGTAAGTGAATATTCGGTGCTAGGGCGAGCAACCATCTTAGCCTGTTCGGATACTAAATATGCCTTTGCTACAGCCAACTTTTGGCAAATTTCCGAGCAGCAAATAGCAGGTATTGCTTGTTTTAATTGCAATATTAATACTGATAGCAACCATAGCTATCGCCTGTGTATTAAACATAATCATACCCCCGTATTAGTGAGAGGAGAAGTATCCCAAACAGCATACAGCTTAGAATTTATCGATCGCCTCAAAACCAAATCGACTAATCAACAGCATTTGATTAGAGAATCTGTGAGTGATTCGATTATTAAATTAGTTTCCCCTGCCTACAGATCGCCAGCAGGGGAGTTTCTGCAAAAGCTACAGTGCTTTTTAGCAATTGCGCCCAACAATTACGTCGATCCGAATTTACCCTTCAAAATGGCGATCGATTATCTCATTCCTCTCAAGTCTGATGGACTATTTATTAGCGGTTGGCTGCAAGATGCTTACGAAATGCTTGAAGGTATTACTGCTGTTTCTGCCTTGGGCTTTTCCTTAGAACTATCAATCCAAGATCTTTATTCCATTGAACGCCACGATCTCAATCAGTTTTTACAGGATACTCGCTATGGTGAGTTTGCTAGTAAATTAGGATTTTGTGCATACATACCCGTACCTAAAGCAATCCATCAGAAGATTTCAGGATTTGCCGAACTCCACAGTTTTCGGTTTATGGTAAAACTCAAAGGCAACATTGAAATTGAAATCGTTCCCGATGCTAAATATAGCGACTACTATCATGCCCGTCAAAGAGTAATGCAGATTGCCAGTCCCAATCAAGTTTCTGAGGCAATGTTAACTAACTGTATTATACCTGCAGGGTTGAAGCTACAGCAACTCTGTATAGAACAAGTGAGTGTTGAAACTGTTATTACCATTGGTTCTCCTGTACCAGAGCCTTTTATCTCGATTATTGTTCCTCTCTATCGGCGACTGGATTTTCTCAAGGTACAGTTGGCGACTATAGCAAACGATCCCGATATTCAACAGTGCGAACTTATTTATGTTTTAGATTCTCCCGAACAAGAAGCAGAACTAAGAACTTTCCTAACAGATCACTGCACCCTCTACGAGTTACCAGCCAAGCTAGTCGTAATGAAGCGAAATAGTGGCTACGGGGCAGCTAATAATGCAGGTGTGGCTCAAGCAATAGGAAAATACCTCATTTTCCTCAATTCCGATGTATTTGCTAAGACTAAAGGCTGGATGACTAAGATGGCAGATTTTTATGCCAGTTCTCCGCAAATTGGTGTTTTGGGGGCAAAATTACTCTATGAAGATGATTCAATACAGCATGCAGGAATGTTTTTCGATCGCACTACTTTTCCTTTTTGGTTGACTCGGCACTACTACAAAGGTTTGCCCAGCAACTATGCTCTAGCCCAAAACAATAGGGCAGTGCCAGCAGTTACAGGGGCTTGTCTGATGATTGCCCGTGAACTATATAACCAAGTAGGAGGTTTAACTACCGATTATGTGATTGGTGATTTTGAAGATTCGGACTTATGTTTTAAATGTCGCGAACTCGGTTACGAAAGCTGGTATTTTGCCGATGCCGAACTCTATCATTTGGAACGCCAGTCTCTGCCTCTCAACAACTCCTACAACGATAGTTTAGCTAGAAAATTTAATGGCTATCTTCATCAACAGCGTTGGGGACAACAAATAATTCAAGTAATGAATTCTTTCGATAAATGACAAATGGTATTAGCTACACTTCCAAAAACCCAGAAAATTCTGATTATTGCTCACAACCATCCCCATTGTTCACCTGGAGGAGCAGAAATTTTTGCCTACGATTTATTTAAAGCTATTCGGATTCATAGTGAATACCAACCGTTTTTCCTCGCAGCAGCAGATCCTAATAGCAGAGAATTACATCCAGACACACCTTTTCAAACGTTAGTTAATGCCCAAGACGAGGCTTTATTTTGGGGAGGTTCGTTCGATTACTTTTATCAATCTCAACAGATACTCAAGTTTATGTATCTGGATTTTCGACATTTTTTACAACAGCTACAGCCAGATGTAATTCATTTTCATCACACGATTCGTTTTGGAGTCGAAGCAATTCAAGTTGCCAAACAAATCTTACCCGAAGTAAAAATTGTCTTAACTATTCACGAATTTATTTTGATGTGTCATCGAGATGGACAAATGGTACGCAAGGACAACGAAGAACTTTGTAAATTTGCTACTCCTGATCGCTGTGCGCGATGTTTTCCTAATCATTCGCCCCCAGAATTTAAAATGCGAGAGGAGTTTATCAAATCACACCTAGAATTAGTAGACCGATTTATTTCCCCTAGCTACTTCTTGGCACAGCGTTTTATCGATTGGGGTTTGCCCGAAAACAAAATGTCGGTTTTAGAAAATGGTCGTCAAATTGACGATCCTGCTCCTTACAGATCCTTAGAACCAGGGCAAAAACGCGATCGCTTTGGTTTTTTGGGACAGATCAATCCTTATAAAGGCACATTGTTAATTTTAGAAGCAGTGAAATATTTAGTCGAACAAAATATTCGAGATTTCCAGGTTAATTTATTTGGCAACATCGCTCTTGGCTTCCCTGAATTTAAAGCCGAGTTTTTAGATTTTTTAGATCAATACCAAGATTTTGTCACCTACCACGGTGCATACCAACAGTCAGACATCCCCAAACTAATGCAGCTAGTTGATTGGGTAATTGTGCCTTCAGTATGGTGGGAAAATTCTCCTTTAGTAATTCAAGAGGTATTTATGCATCAACGACCAATTATTTGTAGTGATATTGGCGGAATGGCAGAAAAAGTTGCCGATCAAGTTACGGGACTACATTTTCAAGTTAAAAATGCTGTCAGTTTGGCAGAAACAATGCAGCAAGGGATCAACGATCTTACTCTTTGGTCAAACTTGGCGAGCAATATTCAACCCCGCCTCTCAATCGAAGAGTCTGCCAAGCAGCATTTAGAAATTTATCAACATTAAACAATTAGACCAAAGAGCATTTATTCATAATTTATAGCGATGAAGTTTCTGACTAACCAAAATAACTTAGAAAACATCTATTCCAGTTCGACAAAAATAATTATTGCTAGTGAAGATTGCGAGCTTTATCTTAATCTTCTCCAATCTGAATCGTTAGAGTCTCAAATTAAAGTTTATCAATTTAACAGCGATCGCAATTCTTTAGATCCTGTCCCAGATCTTAATTTAGAACTCAACTCTCAACTACACCTTGTCCCTAATTTTTGTCTGGCATTAATCAGTTTTTCTGATCTTGGTACGAGTAAACTAAATCGGTTATTGTCTTGGTGGTCAGATCACAACTCGACTCAGTTACCGATGGTTGTACGGCTAGATTCTCAACTAGAACCTGCTATCTTACAACAAAAATTTTGGCAACAAATGTATGGCTTGATGGCTGTTCAGACTCAAACTCTAGCTCAAAGAATCACCTCAATGCAAAAACAATATTTAGACTTGAGGAGTCTGCACGAAAATATGCAAAATGCCTTCGCTACGGTGGAGGATTATCTTAGCCAAGCTAAACTACCACCCCTACAGTTAGCATTTGAGACAGAAATTACAGATCGATCCATCAAAGCAACCGAGATCGCCAATGGTGACACTGCAACCCTGCGACAATTATTACCAGTATCTGCTAGGGGTTTAGCTGCCATTGAATTATATATCGCTCAACAGTGCGATCAAGGAGAAGGAAATTTAAAAATTAGCTTGCAAGCTTGCGAAGATACAACTAATATTGCCGTTTGGCAAATACCCTATTCTCAACTATCTGTCGGCTGGCGATGTCTCGATTTACCAAGTATCGACCTGGGTAGAAAACGAGATGTAGAACTAATTATCGAATGGCACCAAGCCTCAGATCTCGCTCCTGCTCTATCTCTGACTAAGATTCAGTTGATTCCTGAAGCAAGAGCTTATAGCGATCGCTTAGTGTTAGATCGTAGTTTAGCAATGCGAATTTGGCAGGGTTTACCAGGGACAAGAAAAGTAACTAGTCCTCACTCTCTAATAACTGAGAATCAAGATCGCTTGCCTACCCCGCAACTCGGCTATTTAGGTCAGGGCGCGATGGCAACAGTTGAGGCAATAACGCCCAATTTACCCACAGACAACTTTGCCTATATTCAAGCATTAGATAACGGGGCAAAAATTATGACCCATCCCCGTGCTAATGGCACGGCTACCATCGCTATGCTGCCTTTTTGTTTCCCTCCCACAGCCAATCAATTGACTGCCACCGTTGCCACAGAACACCCAGAGGGGGGAATCGTAGAATATGCGATCGCCATTATTTCTCTTGAAACAGATCCCAAAATCTGTCTCAATTCTCACTCAGCCTTGGCTTTTTCCGACTGGATTGCCGTTGCCGCAGATACTCCTAAAAAAATTACTCTCAATCTCGATTGTGAGGCGACAGAACATTGTCATATAGTGTTGGCAACCAAACTCGCCGAGGGAAGTACAGAACATTGTGCTTGGGCTACCTGGTTAAATTTCCATTGTGCCGTTGCCCAAACCAAGATCTTGGCAACTCGCCCAAATTATCCAATGATTCTCGGTCGCCAAAATGCTCAATTAAAAGATGCAACTTTAGAATTATTTGAATCGACCATCGAAAAAGTTCAAGCGATCGAAAACGGTCAGAAAATTCAAGTCTCTCCGAGAACCGAAGGGGATACCGTAGCAATATTAATCAATGCGATCGACCCAGGAATCATTCAGGTTAAATCTACAGTCTGCACCGAACACGAATCCGCTTCCGCTATTGAATATGCGATCGCGGTAATTACTACCGATGACGAAGCTATAGCCAGACTAGCTTTACATTCTCTTGAATTTGCCTCAGGTTGTTCTGGTTGGCAGCGAGTAGAACCTAATATCCCCCACACCTTAACTATAGATTTAGACGTTCCGACTACTGATATTTGCCATTTAGTTTTGGCTACTCGTTTACCCGAAAATGGTAGTCCTAATAATGCTTTAGCGCGGTGGTTAGATTTAGAATGCGTAGTTTCTCAACCCAGCCCCCTAGTCTCCCAAGGGTGAACCAAAAAAATGTGTGGTAGTAAGCGCAAAAGTAATGAGTAACGAGTAATGAGTAATGAGTAACTACAAAGCAGTGCGTTTCCCCTTTCCCCTTTTACCTTTCCCCTTTCCCCTTTTACCGTCAAGATAGTTCACCCAGTCCCCCAGTCTCCAATTATGCTTGCTACTACCAAAACTATTGCCAGTCAATCTACCAGTCAACCCAAAATTGCGATCGTCATTCCCGTCTACAAGCATAGCGTTTTAGTAGCCGAAGCAATTACCTGTGCTTTAACTCAACAAACAGACATTCCTTACAAAATAATTATTGTTAATGATGGGTGCAAATTTGCCGAAACAGATCGCGTCTGTCGTGAGTTTGCCCTAGCTTATCCCCAACAGATATTTTATTTATACCGTCCCAATGGTGGCTTGAGTGCAGCTAGAAATACAGGGATTGAATTTGCCCTCAATACCTGGGATGCGATCGCTGCAGTATATCTTTTAGATGCTGACAATCGCATTTCAACCCAGACTATTGAAAGGTCTTATCAGATCTTAATTGCCGATTCTAAAGTAGGCTGGGTTTATCCCACTATTGATATGTTTGGTAACGAAGCAGGAAACGACTTTGATTATCGAGGAGAATATTCGATTCTGCGTAATCTGCGGTTTAATACCTGCGAAGCAGGCAGCATGATTCGTCGAGAAGTATTTACCGCAGGATGTCGCTACGACGAATCAATGGTTTTGGGTTTTGAAGATTGGGAGTTTTGGTGGCAGGCGATCGCAGCAGGATACAGAGGCAAACATTTACCAGAGTCTGGGTTTCAATATCGCAAGCGTTTTGAAAGTATGCTCGCTAATTCCGAACGAGATGGTGTGGGAATTAGTGAATATATGAAACGTAAACACCGCAGTTTATTAACCCATCGCAATATTCTCAAGTGGGAACATCAAGAAGCACCTCGTTACGCGATCTTTGTTACCGATACCCAGGAAATTAAGCTGACTAGCGATCCGACTATGGCTCAAAAATCGTTGAGTCTGGCAGAGTTTGCTGATTATTATCATCGCGGGCGGATGATGCCAGTGCGCTATCATCGTTCTTACTTTTTAGTTTTTACCCATAGTTCGGTTTTAGCTTGTCTCGAACAACAGGCTTTAATTCACAATGTATTTTGGCATCTCGAACAGTCTCAAGAAAAAGTTAATTTTGCCTGTTTTAGTTGGAAACATAATCAAGAAAATAATCTAGAGATCGCCCAAAACAATTCTTTATTCGATCTCGATGGGGGCAAAAAAGATTTTTTAGTTATGACCACTGTATCCACCATGGATGAATGTGTCCTTGACGAATCTGAAGTCTGGATTAATAGTCTTAATACGCCCAATCCTATACCCAATGTAAGTCAGCTAGAACTACAGTTACCCCATTCTAATCTGGCAGAATCTCCTGTAGCGGGGGCTGTTGATAGTTTATTAACTACTTGTGGTAATTTGCGTCGTGCGATCGGCGATCGCGAAGCTCAAACTTGGGATTGGCACAACAATTATCTTCCTTCTCGCGCCCGTATGTATGAAGATGCCAGAATTACCCTAAACTCTTCCCCTGTATATCCCAAACTGACTCAACCCCAGCAAAAACAAATCGGTTTTATTCTGTCGATCCTCGAATTTGGTGGAGTAGAAAAAGTAGCTTTAAATCTGGCAAAAGTATTTTGCGATCGCGGTTGGCAGGTACATTTATTTGTCTTCGCCCAAAGAATGCAGGTATTACCAGATTGGGCGCAGGTATTTACTACAGTCAATTTTTATGATCAACCGAGTATGTATCCCTGGCAGGGAGATCAATATTTTGGAACCAAAAACGACCCTTGGTCAATCCCCAAAGAACACCAGGCGGCAAAAGGTTTGCTTGATTGGTTAGATGTGGCGATTAATTTTCACAATCCTACAGTTAACAATATTATGGGACAGCTAAAACGTTCTGGAGTCACTACGGTGATGTCTCTGCATGTCCACGATCTCAGTCCCTGGAATCGACCAGTAGGTCATACTTATCTAAGTTTGGGTTACGAACACGCCTACGATCTAATTATGCCCTGTTCGCATCAGATGGCTGATTGGTGTCATAACATGGGTATTCCTGAAGAGAAAATTTGCGTGGTACACAACGCAGGGGGCTATCCACTCGCAAGATCAGAGATTCAAACCATCGTCGATCGCAAACGCCAAAGACGTTCTCAGCAAAGCGATCGTTTGCGAGTACTATTTTTAGGTCGTTTTGATCGTCAAAAAGGATTGGATCGACTGTTGGGAATTATCGAGCGATCGCGAGTTGAATCATTACCAATTGAATGGAGACTAGTAGGTAAAAATATTCTGGCAGAAGGTAATCCCTCATTGGCAGCCATCTCCGACTTGATTGAACCTCCAGCCTTAACTACTGATGCACTTAATGATCTGTATCAATGGGCTGATGTTTTGCTGTTACCTTCCTATTGGGAGGGGTTACCCCTAACTATTTTAGAAGCGATGCGCTTGGGAGTAGTAGTCTGTGCCTCAGATGTCGGGGCGATCTCAGAAGTTCTGCAACATCAATCCACTGGATTAATCGTACCGAATATAAGCAAAGATTTATTTGTTGATCAAGCCATATCATTACTGCAAAAATTAATCGACCATCCCGAACAGTTAGATAACATCAGTCAAGCAGCCGTATCTAAAGCATTTCAGCTTTCTTGGTCTGAAGCAAGTCAAGATCTTCGGCAACGATTAGAAGTATTTTTATCAAAACGAGCGTAAATAACATTAATCAGACACAAAAAGCTAGTATTTACTAGCGATCGCTTTTTAATAAATTGGTCAATACAACCAATTAAGGTTATCTTTGGTAAAAAACGTCCGATTTAACCGATGAGTAGATGAGCATCAGTAGCCTTGAGTTTGAGTTCGATCTCTTATGGGAGGATTTATTTCCCGAGTTAGATTTAGTCACCGAAGTACGACTAATCCCCAAACGTCGCTTTAAATTCGATTACGTCAACGTTCAAGCCAAAGTTGCGATCGAAATTAACGGGCAAATATGGCATAAGGGGGGACACAGTACAGGAAAAAGTTTGATGCGAGATTACGAAAAACTTAATTTAGCTCAACAACAGGGATACTATGTCTTTCAACTATCCAAGGAAATGATCACCGAACAATGGCTAAATGTGATCGCTGAGACGATCCGTAATCGAACTAAACAAACTGTTGCATCAACATCACAATTGATAACCGATTCCTGATACGTAATAATTGATAAGTGGTTTTTATGGTAAAACAATAAAGTTCAACGTAGGTAACAAGCGATCGCCATGACTACAATTGACTATAATGCCATAGCCGAACTTTCTCTTGCAGGAGAATTAATCGATCGCACCACGGCGAAAAGCATTTTATCAGCACCAGACTTGGTATTGTTAGAGCAACTCAACGCAGCTTATCAAGTACGCCATCACTATTGGTCAAACCACGTTAGGTTACATTTTCTGCTCAACGCTCAAAGTGGTTTGTGTCCTGAAGATTGTAATTATTGTTCTCAGTCTAAAATATCTTCGGCAGAGATTGAGAAATATCCTTTAATCGCTCAAGATCAAATAGTTGCAGCAGCAGATCGCGCAGCTAACCTCAAAGCAGGTACGTTTTGTATGGCAATTTCAGGGCGATCTCCATCAGAATCGGTATTTAGTAATGTTCTCGAAGCCTTTAAGGCTGTCAAAGCTAAACACGATCTCAAAATATGTGCCTGTCTCGGATTATTAAGTGAAGCTCAAACTCAACAGTTAGCAGCAGTAGGAGTCGATCGCGTCAACCACAACTTAAATACTTCCCAAAACCATCACGAGAACATTTGCAGCACCCATACTTTTCGCGATCGCGTTGATACGATCCAAAACGTCCAGAAAGCTGGCATCACTACTTGTTCTGGCGGTATTCTGGGGATGAACGAAACTGACGATGATATTATTGATTTGGCTTATTCTCTGCGAGATTTGGACGTAACTAGCGTACCTATTAACTTTTTAATTCCCATTGCAGGTACGCCTTTATCAGATATCAATCAATTAAACCCCCGTCGTTGTTTGCGGATCTTAAATTTATTTCGCTTTATTCTACCCAAACAAGAAATTAGAATTGCTGGCGGTAGAGAAGTTCATTTGCGATCGCTACAGGTGATGGGTTTATATCCTGCTAATTCGATCTTTGTGGGGGACTATCTCACTACCACGGGACAATCTGCTAGCAACGATCTGGCTATGATTCGCGATGCGGGATTTGTTTTGGAAAACCCTGATGGTTCGATTTTGGCAACGGAAGATACTCAGGATTTAAAAGTGGAATTTAAACAATCAGTCGGTAAAATTTAACAACTATTCCAATCCCTGACAATGATACAAAAGATTCTTATAACCAGCATCAGATAATTCAGATTCTTGGTTGCTTTTACAGTTAAGATCTTTGCTGATAAAGACGGAGTTGATTTTGAGATTGACAGCCCAAAGATCAAAAGGTTTAGGTTGAGACAAAATTAGATCTTGAAATTTACCATAACCATTTGGATCTTCATCACTTTCTCCCAAAAGGAAAAATTGAGGTGTGGCAATGGTAGAAGATGAATTAGTTGCCAAAGATAAGGCTAAGGCAATAGATTCTCTTAGTTCAGAATGAGTTGTATAACTAGTAGCTATCAGAGTAGGAAGATCGGGTGTAGCGGTATCTAAAATACGTTGTGCTAATAAATTCGACTGTCGTGATTTTTGAAATCCCCAATTATTAGCTACTGTCAATGAGCCAAATAAACCCATTACCAATATTACTATTACTACCTGTTTATGTGAAACAGCAAACCAGCCGAAGCGATTATTCTGCCTAACTTGGCGATCGCCGATTGCCTTAGAAACAGAATTTTGCCATAGCTGCGCCAAAATTGCGCCGAGTAAAACTATGACTGCAGGAAAGTAAATAAAGTGATATCGTGCTGCCAGAGAAATATCTTTACCAGATCCATAGATAATTAAAAAACATAAAATTATCGCTCCCAGGCAGTAACTAGACAAAATGATCGTTTTAAAATGATTCGCTTGAACTAAAAATCGCCAACCCCGAATCAAACCAGGAATTAGCCAAATCAAATTTAATACTATGATCGAACCAAAAATAATAGAGACTACTGCGGGTACACCTTCAACGGGCAACAAAACAACCATCGCTATTAGCCAAACCCACATCCGTAGAATGGGTAACAAAATTAAATTGAGGCTGTAATCAGTATCAATCCAGCTAGTTAATTCGTTGCTGGAAATATTGCTAGCAACAGGAAACCAGACTAAGCCAGCTGCCAATGTCCCCAAGACTACCAAAACTATCCGCCACCAGTGGTTTGACTGGAGTTGTTTCCTATCTTGACTACGACTTTGTTGCCACCATAAACCGACTAAAATTGCAGCCTCGACTGCCAAAACTAAACTAAAAAAATAATGGGTGGCGATCGCGATAGAATTGACTAACATCCAAGCTACACCTACACCCCAAGTTAACTTACGACGAGCGCGAATCGAATTAATGGCAATCGTCCAACAGGTTAGAGAAACAATAATCCAGAGGACAGATATAGTATAGTGTCGTGCCTCTTGTGCTAGATAAATACCGTAGGGAGAAATCGCCATCAAAACAGCAGTAAGATGCGCGGTTAGGCGATCGCGAAAAGTTACCCAACTTAAGCCAAAGATAGCGGGAATAGCTAATCCACCCAAAATAGCACTTAAAGATCTCGCGATCGACAAAGAAACTAGTTCCCCATCATGCAAAAATAACTTTAGCCACCAGTGAGTTAACAGAAAATATAGGGGTGGATGGGTACTTTCAGTTAATAAACGAGTTACAACATTAGCCGAGGTAACTGCGCTGTCAAACTGGAGGGGAGTAAGTAATGTAGCTGAAGGAATAATCTGATTAATGGGTATTTGAGAAAAACCATGTCCAAGACTAAAACCCACAGTGGCAATTTCAATCGATGCAGGGGATTTATCTCCCAGATTATAAAATCTTAGGATAATAGCAACTGTTAGCCAGCCCAACAACAATAACAAATCTAAACGCTTTAGGCGATCGCTTTCTGGCTGCGCGTTTCCTGGCAGGGGCTTTGTTTTGTTACTATTATTTTTTTGTTTCACCGTGTAATTAATTTAATCCCCTTTCTATATAATTAGACCCTAATGTTCGATTTACCCAGTGTAATGTTTGCTTTTATCGTATTGGCAATTTTGTTGCTGGTGGCGATTTATATTAAGCAAAAAATTCCCTTACTGCAGCAATTGTATTTACCTGAATCTATTATTGCAGGTGCGATCGCTTTGTTGTTGGGGAGTGAGGTATTAAATAATGGTTTGTTTCCCCCTGCTATGACGCAAGTTTGGCAACAATCTCCTGGGGTATTTATTAATGTTGTCTTTGCTGCTTTATTTCTAGGAGAAAATATCCCCAATCCTCAAGATATTTGGCGTAAGGCTGCGCCTCAAGTAGCTTTTGGGCAAAGTTTAGCCTGGGGTCAATATGTATTTGGTATTTTGACGGTTAATTTTATTTTAGTGCCATTATTTGGGATTAATCCTTTAGCTGCTACCCTGATTGAAATTGGCTTTGAGGGGGGACATGGCACAGCAGCAGGAATGGCAACAACCTTAACTAAATTAGGTTTTCCCGAAGGTGGTAATTTGGCTTTGGGATTGGCTACCGTCGGAATCATCACAGGCATTGTCGGCGGTACTTGGTTAATTCAATGGGGACAAAAACAAGGATATATTCAAGCACAAGAAAGCAATCTCGATCTGGTAGAAATTGAGGAAGCAAAGGAAAGTACCAATAATTCTCAAAGCACCCTACAAAATATTGGTATCGATCGCCTGACAGTTAACTTTAGCTTTACGGCTTTGGCGATCGCAATTGGTTGGCTAATTCTCCAGGGTTTATTTTGGCTAGAGTCAGTATCTTGGGGTAACAATGGCTTGGCGTTAATTGAGGCTGTACCCTTATTTCCTATGGCGTTAATTGGCGGAATCGTGGTTCAAATAGTTAGCAGTAAATTGGGCATAGATGGTTTAATTGAGCGTCAGGTACAAGAATCGATCGCGGGAATTGCGATTGATATTGTCATTGTTACGGCGATCGCTGGAATTAATTTAACTATCTTGGGAGATAATCTCGAAGTATTTTTGATTCTCTCAGGGGTGGGTATTGTCTGGAATATCTTTGCCTTTATCGCGATCGCACCTCGGATTATTCCCGTGCATTGGTTTGAAAGAGGGTTAGGAGATATGGGACAGTCAATGGGAGTGACGGCTACGGGTATTTTATTAATTCGGATGGTAGATCCTGATAATAAAACTGCAGCCTTTGAGAGTTTTGCCTACAAACAGTTGTTTTTTGAACCGATTGTCGGAGGTGGATTATTTACCGCTGCTGCACCCGTATTGATTGTACAATTTGGTTCGATTCCGATTTTATTGCTAACATCTGGATTGTTGATTTTTTGGCTAGCTTTTGGCATTATTAATAAGCTAAAAACTGCAATTTAAAAACTTATCTCTAATTCGTTTTTAAAGTATTGCGATCGATTAACTCCCACCAGTCTCTTAAGTCTGATTCTTCAATATTATTTCCAGATATTTCCACTAAAAATCTACGATTGATCAAAAGATTCAAACTACCATCTTTAGTATTATAGTCATAGGTTTCTCGTCCAGGAATATCATCTATATTTATCCCTTTACTATATCCTGCTGTTGATTCTTGACTAAATTCTGTAGATAATAAAAATGGTAGATAAAAAGCAGAATTAAATGCCCAGTCAAAAATGCTTACCGTCATTTGCTGATCTCGGTTGAAATAGGTTTGCTTAACTTGAGAAACGCTATAGTCACCAAAAGAATTAGTTTGACCTTGGGGTTGCTCTGTACTCCATCCTGAAGGAGCTTTGGGTAAGCATTCGAGCAGTTCTTGAAACGAGAGTGGATCGAGAGAATCATCGCGATCTAAATTTTCAATTATTTGTCCCGATTGTTTACCCAAGTTGATTATTTTTTGCCAAACATCAAAAGTAACTTGATTAATATCTATGTCTTGGCTGATTTCTATAGCTTGAGATTGATAATTACTATGAGCATCACAACCTACTAATAATAATTCGAGTGCTATCGTAGTACTGATTTTATGAATGTTAGTTATTAACAAATTATCAAAATTATTTTTCATAAATCAACTAAAAACAAAATAAATTTAGCATATACAAGTTCATATTTTCTGGTTTATCTGTCTGGGAAAATAATAATACTTGAGTGTGTTAAAACTAAAAGCTATAAATTAATAATCTTAAAACAAAAATAGATACATTTAACCTATATTATGAATCAAAAAAAAGAAACTACAGTTTTACTATTATCTTTGATAATAACTATCGGTGCAGTTGCTGGAGGATGGTGGTGGTTCAATAGAACAGAACAAACAGCAATAGATATTGAAGATATTGACTCTAATCCAGACAAGATTGTTCCTAAATTTAACTCAGCCGATTCTTTGGAGGTTAGTACCGGAAGTAAAGTATTGATTGATCACGATATTACTCCTCAAAAGCAATCTGCAGTTGAGGCGATCGCCAGCCAAAACTATTCAGAAGCGGTATCTTTGTTAGAAGAATCTCTGGCAACAAAACGTAACGATCCCGAAGCCCTAATCTATCTCAACAATGCCCGTATTGGCGATGGTGAAGCTTATACTATTGCAGTACCTGCACCGATCGGTACAGAATTAACTACCGCCCAAGAAATACTTAGGGGGGTGGCTCAAGCTCAAGATGAAATTAACCAGCAGGGAGGAGTTAAAGGAGTTCCGTTAAAAGTATTATTGACTAACGATAATAATGATTCGGCAACTGCTAGCAAAGTAGCTAAAACTCTCGTAAAAAATAAAGATGTCTTGGGGGTAATCGGACATTTTTCTAGCGGGGTAACTCTGGCTACCGCACCAATTTATCAAGATGCTGGTTTAGTGGCAATTTCTCCTACTAGCACCTCAGTGGCTATTTCTAAAATTGGCAATTACATTTTTCGTACAGTACCTAGCGATCGCTTTACTAGTAAAACTATCTCTAGATATGCTCTAGAAACTCTTAACAAAAATAAAATTGCGGTAATATACAACTCTCAAAGTGCCTATAGCAAATCCTTGCGAGATACCTTTACTACCGATATCGTCAGCGACGGTGGCGAAGTAATCACCGAAGCGGATCTGTCCCAGAATAATTTTAACTCTGCCGAAATACTCGAACAAGCTAAAAGCCAAGGCGCAGAGGTATTAGCTTTTTTAAATGATTCTAAGACTGCCAACAAAGCTTATTTGATCATGCAGTTAAACAACAACCAGTTGCCAATGTTAGCTGGAGACAGCCTTTATAAGCCCCAAACCTTACAAAATGCAGGCGAAAAAGCAATAGGGTTAGTTTTAGGCGTACCTTGGCATATTTTAGGTAATGCTAATGCAAATTTCTCCGATTCCTCCCGTAAATTATGGGGAGGCGACGTCAACTGGCGTACTGCAATGGCTTATGATGCGGTAAAAGCGATCGCAGTAGGTTTGGAAAACGAACCGACTCGTAGAGGATTACAAGAAACCTTATCCCTTTCTAGTTTTGCCTTTAATGGAGCTTCGGGAACAGTAAAATTTTTAGTTTCAGGCGATCGCAATGCACCAGTGCAGTTAGTAACCGTGCAGCCAGGAAAGCGATCGTCCTACGGATATGATTTTGTACCTATAGACTAATTTAATACAATAGTTCTTCTCTCTGAACATCAGGTAAATTTTGTAGTGCCTCATCCCAAGTCTTATGAGTCTGTAAAGCATCTATCACTACGGGTAGAGGTTCAGCAAATATATGTTTGCAGTCTATTTCTTCAGCACTTTTGGAAAAGATTATCTGGTTTCTACTTAGAATACCTATAAATTCACCATTTACAATATTGATAGTTAAGAGATTACATAACAGAAAAAAGGATGAAAGATTACTTCATCCTCCACCCTCTTCCCTAAATTTTGATTCTGCTATTTACCCATACCTAGCTGTTGAGCTTTTTGGTATACCTTACCTTCGGTTAATAGAGACGGCGCAATTACGACATCAACCTGCTGCATCTCCTTGAGATCTTTGGCACCCAAAGTTCCCATACTGGTTTTAATCGCACCCAATAGGTTGTGCGTACCATCATCCAATTTAGCAGGGCCAACCATAATCTGTTCGATTGTTCCTGTCGTACCTACCTTGATCCGAGTACCGCGAGGTAATACAGGGCTAGGAGTAGCCATACCCCAGTGGAAATCACCACCAGGGGCTTCTGCTGCACGAGCGATAGGCGAACCAATCATTACCGCATCAGCACCACAGGCAAGACATTTACAAATATCTCCTCCCGTGACAATACCACCATCAGCAATCACGGGAATATATCTACCAGTCTTAGCATGATAGTCATCCCTAGCAGCAGCACAGTCAGCAGTAGCAGTAGCTTGAGGTACGCCTACTCCTAGTACACCACGGGAAGTGCAGGCAGCACCAGGGCCAATTCCGACTAATACTGCAGCAGCACCAGCTTCCATTAGTTTTAGGGCTACTTCGTAGGTTACGCAGTTACCCAGGATTACGGGCATGGGCATTTCGCTACAGAAACTTGCCAAGTCCAAAGTTGCGATCGCTTCTGGGTTAAGGTGATCCGTAGATACCACTGTCGCCTGAATAAAAACGAGATCTGCCCCTGCTTCAGCAACAATTTTGCCATATTTACTGGCTCCTGCAGGAGTTAAACTAACTGCTGCGATCGCATCTTGGCTCTTGATTTCCTTAATTCTTGTGGTAATTAATTCTGGCTTGATTGGTTCAGCATATAGTTCTTGCATCAAACCCACAAACCCATCTTTGCCTATCGATTCGATCTTCTGCAAAATAGGTTCGGGATCGTCATAGCGAGTTTGTATTCCCTCTAAATTCAAGACTCCAATCGAACCCAATTTTGATAGTAATACTGCCATTTTTACATCGACTACACCGTCCATTGCACTAGCTAGGATAGGTATCTCACGGTCGATGCCACCGAGAGCCCATGTAGTGTCTGCCAAACTAGGGTCTAGGGTTCGCACTCCAGGGGATAATGCGATTTCGTCAAATCCGTAGGCTCTACGAGCCTGTTTTCCGCGACCAATTGATATTTCCACGCTCTTGCTGTTCGTTCCCAAAGCTTATTTAAGATAGGCTATCAGATTTTACACATCTTTGAAATGGATAAAAGCTAAATTTTTCGGCTATTAGCCATCAGCTATACAAATTCTGTTTCAATAACTTAAAACTTAATAGCGTTGTTAGAATAAGTATCCTCCGTAGGGTGGGCGAAACAATTAAAAGTCAACTTTGCCCACCATCTCTACCAAAAATTACGCAGGATAAATCCTTAAACGGCGATTTGGCTCATCACCAAAACTGTCCGACTGCAAACGATAGTGTTCGATCAGTTCGTGCTGCATTTTACGCACTTTAGCCGAACGCGGTAACAACTCCACAGGTTGTCCTTGAGGAATTACAATCTGTTCTACAGCTAGCCTAGCTTCTTCTAAGGCTTCGATTTCATCATCGCTACCAGCCTTACTAAATAACCTTAGATCCGTTGGTTCGGGAATATTAGGGTCATCTAGATTAAGTATCTGGCGAAAAGTCCTGGTAATTTGGGGAATTGTATTAGATTTGACCGTGTGAATCGGAACATGACGCTCTTTGGCAATATTACGTAATTTAGAATGATGCTTAATTTGCGATCGCAACGCCACTACCGCATCTGCTTCATCTAAATCTTTAGTCAGCATGATCGGCAGATCTAAAACCTCGATTACCTGATCTAATTGAGAGCGACCAATGCCATAGGCATAAATATAAACAGGCCAATCTTCCCCATTAGGACCAGGAGTACGAATTTTTTTACTGTTAGGTTCTTTGGTTTGCCAAGAACGATCCAATAAATGCTCGAATTCAGAATTATTGTCTCGTTTAGCTTTGCCCTGATGGAGAGACAAAGGCGTCATTTTACCCGATGCCCTCAAGCCTTGGGGATGTAAAGGCGTAATCGTATTGTTATTTCTCGATGGCAAAGGTTTAAAAGGCGAAGTTGATTCTTCGTGAATAATGCTCACTTCTCCACTATCATCAACAGTTCTCACCTGGGCTGGTGGCTCAATACCGCGTAAGAGAGTATCAATAGTTGCCGATACATCATCGTGAACCACCCAACGTTGGCGTTCTAGCATCTCTATGGCGATTGCAAAGGTTGGTGGTGCTTTTCGTTCTAATACGGTCTTTTGCGTCCTTCTACGACGAGCTTCGTCGTCGCCCAAGGTAACGCTTTGGATACCACCTACTAAATCGGAAAGGGTGGGATTTTTGATCAGGTTTTCAACTGTGTTCCCGTGAGCTGTACCGACTAGCTGCACCCCACGTTCGGCGATCGTTCTCGCTGCTAAGGCTTCTAATTCTGTACCAATTTCATCGATCACAATGACTTCGGGAGTATGGTTTTCTACTGCCTCAATCATTACCTGGTGCTGTAACTCAGGACGAGCTACCTGCATCCGACGAGCGCGACCAATAGCAGGATGAGGTATATCCCCATCTCCTGCGATTTCATTGGAAGTATCGATAATTACGACCCGTTTCTTAAGCTCGTCTGCTAAAACTCTAGCTATTTCGCGTAAAGCGGTGGTTTTCCCCACTCCAGGACGACCCAGAAGTAAAATTGACTGTCCTGTTTCTACTAGATCGCGAATCATCACAATCGTACCAAAGATAGCACGACCGATACGACAGGTAAGACCAATAATGTCTCCTGTACGGTTGCGGATAGCACTAATACGATGCAAAGTTCGTTCGATTCCCGCTCGATTATCACTGCTGAACATTCCCACTCGTTCGATACAGTATTGAATTTCTTCTTTGGTTACGGGTTGTTCGCGAATATAGGTAACATCATCTCGAAAACGAGCTTCTGGAAGTCTACCTAAATCTAAAACTACTTCAATGAGATTATCGCTACCTTCCTGAAGATGCTCGTCTAAAGGGGAACGGATCGCATCGGGAAATATGGTAAGTAGTTTGTCCAAGTTATCAGTAACTTGCATTCTATGGGACGCTATTTCTGACTGCATTTATAAAGTTTGGCTGTAATATTTTTTCTCGTTTGGGAAATTCTGAAATACAACTAGAACTCAGCCACTAGCCTTGATTTGATTTACTAGCTGACTGGCGATACTTACTGCCTGGTTTAGTAAGTCTAGATTTTGTTCTAGCTTTAAATTAAGCTGCTTCATCGGTCGATCTTCGGTTAAATTGAGTTGAATATTTTGCAGTTCAGTGATTTCTAACCTGTCTAAAACAGGGGCTAAAATAGCACGGGCGTAACTCCCGTAAGCCACTCCAGAAACAAAACCTGTAGAAGAAGTTGGGTTACATCTCCGCAGCATTTTAAGTGTATTAAGTTTGTCTACTGTATAGTTGTTTGTTCCTCCCGCTAGCTGAATAGATCCAGGCAAATCTGCCCGTAAAACTCTTTGGGCAAAGGCGATCGCAGCATGGGTAGTTCCCTTACCAATATCTCCACTCATCGAACGTCCATCTGTCTGCCAAATCAAAGGACAGGGTAAAGGACTGATTAAGTTATAGAGCGATCGCAGGTAATCTATAACGTTTTCTCCCTCGGTGCAGCTAATAGCTATCAACTTGAGTTTGTTTGTTACAGGAGCGATCGTCTGCCAGACTCGCTGGAATTTATCATAATGTCCTACCTGAGTATGTATCTCTAAAGCATCAATTTTCATTGAGTCAATTAAAGAGACGATCTCTTGGGGTTTTGATACATGAGAGCGAGTACTAATCAATCCTTGAGGACAAATTGGTACACAACGACCACACCCATAACAAAGATCGTCAATTACCCCAACTGAATCTAAGTCAATCGCCTCAGCAGGACACACCTGAATACAGGGTGCAGGACAATCAATCGGACATTGAGTTGAGTTGAATTGCGCTTTACGAAAATGAGGATCTTCACCATCATTAATGCTGATCATCAACCAAGGAAGTTTAATTGCTCGATCGATATTTACTTTGATTGAGTCAGAAACTGGGTTCTCAAGTCTAGGGTTAGAGTAAATAATTCGAGCGTCATGATTTTTTTCAGCAGTAAATAACTTTGGTAGTCGTGATAGTTGGCGAGCAACACTAATACCTTCTCTTGCAGCAGCAATTACAGCAGTGTCGGCTGCAACGTCTATACAGTCTGCGCCAGCGAGACTATATGCCAGTGCTAAATTACGAACCGCAGGAAGATGTTGATAGCTTGCTCCACAAATTAGTTTAAACCAGCTACCGTATGTTAATGAATGTAAGGGATTGTACTGTTGGATCACTCTTACATCGTAATGGTTTGTCTGTCCTTAGTGTTAGGTTTTTTTTACTTACTTACTTAAATACGGCTCGTGTTCTTTAGATGATTAACTAAAGATCGTATTTTGAATTGAGATTGCCAGTAGTGATACTTCATGGCTTTCGTAAAATATATTGTGTTTGATATTATTGTGTAATATTATTACACCTTAGAATAATACAAAAATCAAGGCAAGATATTATTTTATTTAATTCCCAAAAGTAACAGGGGTGTCCCGAAGAACACCCCTATTGAAGAAGATTATGGCTATTGAACTTAGTTTTTATATGCCAGCAGTTTTATAAAAATGGAGTAGCTGGCGTGATTGATAAACTTATTTATATATCTAATAGTATTGGTGTTTTTTGTTGTAAGGTGCGATCGCCGACACACGAGTTTAGTGAGTTCAAACTGGATCGGGATAATGCGATTTCCACCAGCTATACCAATCAAACCAAACTGTTTCTAAAGTTTGATAAGTTTCTTCTACAGTAATATTAGATTCCAAAGGTATGGATAAATGCGCCCACAAACAACGTTTGTCTCTAAATTCTGCTATTCCAAGTAACCAGGGCAAAATTTTCTCAGGACGAGTATTGTGAATCATTAAATTACGATTGAATTGATCGCTGGTGACGGTGCTGCTGCCATGAGGATTGATGCAGGCGTTTAAATATAATTTATCTTCATGAGTATATAGACTATAAAATCCACTTCTACTATCTTGTTTTAGTACTGATGAGAGTTCTCCAGTTTGACTGGTAATGAAACTTTTAAGATCGCCATTGGTATTAGTCAAGTAGCGCATTTCAATCTTTAACGGAGTCTGGCTTTGGTGATAGAGATAATATTTTTCCGCGATAAAATATCCTGAAATATTCGCTGGCGATTTAACTAAGCTAGGATTTACTGGTTTGCTAGTAGATAATTCCCATTGAGATAAGGTAATAGATTCGGGAAAGGTATAGTTTTTTACTATAGGGCGTTTTATTTCAGAATATAAGAAAGATTTCCCCAAAGTAAAGGCAGTTGCCATCGCTGTAATACCCAAAAATATAGTTCTATGTTTATTCTTCATAGTTGCTACTTGTTATGTTTGAAAATTCTTTTGGGGTATAACTATTAAACAGACTGCAGAAAACATCGCCACAGCAATTGCTGAGAAAATTAAAGATCCATTTCCCGTATGCCAATAAGTAAAGCCTGCTGAATTTGATAGTGCAACCAGCACCGCCATTAAAGCGATTCGTATTCCATTGATTACAAATCCCAAAACAATTGCTGCGATCGATAAGCTTACTTTTTGCTGCCAATTTGTAGATATAAGAGTCAATAAAATCCAGCTCAATCCCAATAACTGCAGAATTGTTCTTAACCCAGAACAGCCATTGTAAACTTCTACCGAGCCAGTTGGCATGATGATCCATACACCTTGACGAGTTACCTCAAATCCTAATATCCATAAAATAAAAGTGGAAAATTTGGCAGTTAACTGAGAAATATCGAAAATATACAAAAATTCCCACGGAATAGCTAAAAATGACAGTAGCCAAAATTCTTGGCGGTATTGCTTCAGTCCATTGATTCCCGATGCTAGTAGTCCCCAACCTAAAAAGGAAAGACAAGGATAAACTCGCAGAAAAAAGTCTTCGGAAAATAAATGCAGACTCCTGTATAACACTAATGACAGCAGCGACATGCCTATAAAACTAGAAGTAACATTGCTTTTTAACTGTAAGCTGGTTCTTTTCTCCCAAAGTACTAGCATTAACACGAGCCAAAACAAAAGACTGTGACCAAAAAAGCCTGGTTTTCCCCAGTATTGGCTTAAGTTTAGATGAAGTGTTATAGAACCAACGCCGATAGCCGCTAGCCAATATTTTAGATAGTTGTGGGTCATTTATTGTAAATTCACTCAACTCTTTTGTAACTTGATTGTAGCAATTTCAAAGGCTGTCTAACAAAGTTGAGTGAAAAATGTTGCGATAGTTTGGATTACTCATGATCGTCAGTTATTTCAAGTGATTGATGATAACGAGTGCTTATACTTAACATAACTAATATCAATGTAATATACCTTGATAAAGTACAAATACTTAGCTATACTGACAACATAGACAAAAGAGACACATTATTTCATTCCGTCTCTCATATCTAGTTCTATTAACTTAGAACGAACCTTGAAAACTAAATAACGCAATCATATAACACATGACTACTACTCTACAACAACGCGAAACTCGCGGTGCATGGGAGAATTTTTGTCAGTGGATTACAAG